>Ga0214542_1000423_pt1 | contig 75621 bp, 35 predicted proteins | sample CNSS1metaG_FD_160096 | JGI IMG/M metagenome (GOLD analysis project Ga0214542, IMG submission 160096) | Root nodule microbial communities from cowpea collected in UCLA plant growth center, Los Angeles, California, USA - CNSS1 | ecosystem: Host-associated > Plants > Roots > Nodule | place: USA...
ATTTAAAAGGTTTAGAATATCATAAAATGCATTTACACAGATTATCGCTAAAATAAAATGTAGATGTGTTATGAATCTACCACAAAACAACAATAACAGTAATAATAATAATATTAAATATTCTTTATTAATAATCATAATTGAAATAATAATAATATAATAACAATAATAACAGTACAAGTAATAAGAGTAATAATAATAAATATTTATTAATACTAATCATATTAATAATAAAAATAGTCAAAAATTGTAATTAAACATTTGAATTATATATAAAATTAAAATAAATGCATATATATAATCATTGTCTAAATAAAATGTAGAAATATTGTGCATTATAAATCCCGTATAAAACAAAAATATAAAACCAAGATTATATTACAATTTGTTGACAGAAATATGGATATGAAAATTTTAACCAATATTTAAAATAAATTGGCCATATGTGTGTTTGTGACTTTTGCTTAAAATAATTTATATTTAACTTCATACTTTTATAATTCTATATGGTCAATTTATTTTAAATATTGTTTAAAGTATTTATATCTACACTTCTATTAACAAATTTTGACATAAACTTTGTTTTGTATTTTTGTTTGTACGAAATCTATAATGCAAAATTTTTTCACATTTTATCTAAACAATGATTCTGTATTTGTATTTTATTTTAATTTTATATATAATTCAAAAGTTTAATTATAAATTTTGACTATTATTATTATTAATATGATTATTATTAATAAATATTTATTATTATTGTTGGTATTAGTAGTACTATTATAATTACTATTATTATTACTTAAATTATTAATATTGTTAATGAATATTTATTATTATTATTATTATTATTATTGTTCAGATCCATAACACATAATGTGCCTACATTTTATTTTAGTGGTAATCTGTATATATTTTATGTTATTCTAAACCTTTTATATATATATATATATATATATATATCACTACTAAAATTTTAATTAATTGTCACAAAATTTAGCGCCATAAAACCCTTATATAGTCGGTTTATTATAACCGTCGGAATAAAATTATTAAAATCGATTTTAACCGCCTCTAAATTTGTTTTAAAATTATATTACATACTTAGCGACAATTGTAACCACCAGTAAATCTATGAATTAAAAAAATTTGGTGGCAATTATAACCACCAGTAAATCTACGAATTAAAATATAAAAAATTTGGTGGCAGTTATAACCACCAGTAAATCTAAAAAATTTAAAACGTTGTAACCACCAATAAATCTGGACATTTAAAAAATTTAGTGGTAGTTATAACCACCAGTAAATCTAAACATTTAAAAACAATTAGCGGCAGTTATAACCGCCAGTAAATCTAAACATTTAAAAAAAATAACAACAATTATAACTGCCAGAAAGTCTAGTACATGAATTTAACCAAGCAACTGAGTCTCCATGTTAGGACTTTCATTGGGCTGTAATAACCAAAATTTATGGACATGCACAAAATTCATATGGCAAAGAATATGGGGTTTTACCAAAAGCTTAAATTATGCATAAGTTAAAAATCAGATGTTGGAGAAACACTAGAAAAAGTTTAAGGCATTATTTATGGTTAATCCTAACATAGAACATACTCCCATTGATCCTTAATATAAAAGTTTAAGGCATTGTTTAAAAGAAATTGATAATTCCTTTTACAAGGCATTTTATGTAACTATGAAGCATTAAATTTCTTTTCTATCTTTGTCCCTAATAAATATTAAGAATGTGTTGTTTTATTAATAACGAATGAGAAGGAAATTTTAAAAGTTATCCATGATAAGAGTAAATTTGGTACATTGTTTTAAAAATTCAACAAAATCAACTGAATTAATTATTTTTATTAATAGTTGAATAGAATATTATGCACGTCACAAATTTTTGCACGATTGTAGCGTTTATTTACATTAGTAAAATATACAGTAGGCAACAAAATGTTCAATTACAAGAAAAAATAGTTGAATAGAATACCTTACCTTAATTTCCTTTACATGTCTCTCATCATAACCAGACTCTTCAACAACATTTAAATATGAAGCAATTAAAAAATCTCCAAGATACTTGCGAAGAAGATTACAAGTGGTTTGATACTTCCCATTCCTACATTATGCTAGTGAAGGCATTTGGAGGCACTGGCAAATTTGGAAGGGAAAAGTTTACAATATCAACTGAGCTCACATCGTTTAGTAGCCCAAGTGAATTTAGCAAAGTGTGATCACTAATTCCTTCAAAAGATTCTGCCAAAAACCATTTGAGCGTGTCATTAGAAAAAAGTTAAAGTTAATTTAGCCATACACGGAAAGTTAAAGAGGTTGATATATTTGTTCAGGTGAAAGGGCTTAGTTGTAGCAAACAAACTTACCATGCAACAGCTTTCCACCAACAGTCACGAACTCTTTCAAGAGCTTACTCAAACCCTAGCTACTTGGATGCTATAAAATCCATTCAAAACAATAGATTAAAGGAATGGGTGGATAAGAAATATGCAAAATGCTAGAGGAAAAGTTGAACCACCTTCATTGGATCAATATTATTGAAGACAATCTCATCAACCACTACTTGCACATACCTATAGGCAGTGCACACAAATCAAAGAAAGAAGGGAGGAAAGAACATTAGAAAAGAAAATATAACTACATAAGAATAAACCTCAATCACAAAAAGGTGAACAAAAGTCAATGACTCATATTCCAGTCTCAACAGTCAACACCCTTGTAAGTAAATTATTCATGCATAAGTTAAAAATTAGCTTGCATTAACTCCTCTGCAGAAAGAACAGACAATTTCTTGGACAAATTAGCACGTTTGTGAATAGAACCAATGTTAGTCAAAGCAAGTTCCTGCAGCTACAACCAGAAAAAAAATTAAGAAATCTTGTACACAAACATGAAATTAAGGGAAGGTAGAATGAAGAATGACATGATATTAAAGTAATACATATTATAGTAGGATTTTAGGATATTATGTTCATTTAGATTAAATTATATCTAAGCTCTAACCTTTTCCATCTTTTTAAATGCAAGAAGTTGGAAAGACTGCAATTGACTATAATGAGTTTCAAGAACCTCATGATCTGTTAGTTGTGTTCCTGTTTCAACGGGTTATGATCCATCACTGGGCATGAAAATTGCTTCATTACGCGCCCCATTAACATCTATCAGCAAGGAAATCCGGATAAATCGATCTGCTTATTATCCTTATGACATATCAAACTGCAATGTGCAAAGCAAAGCAAAAATAATCAAGATCAGAGACAACAATATGATGTTGTAGAGCAATTATAAGTCAAAGTAACATACTAACCAAGAGAATTGAGAAAAATTTAACAAGCAAAGAGAGAAATGGTATCCTAAATTTATAGGATTACACATCCTATTGTAACACGGTCATCTCATTCAAGTTTAACTTTTTAGAATATTCCAGAGCTTCATTCCTAAGTTCATCAACATTAACAGACAGTTCCCTCTCATAAGTATAAAGACATATCATATAGCAACCACTGTACTTAAATTGTCCTCAACTGGTAGACACTCTAGTTAAAATGAGATATTTAATTTTCAATCATATCCAATGTTTTAAGAATGCAATCTATGATACCTTCAATGTGAAAGATTGATTTCTGTCCAAGACGCATCTGATGTTCCTGATTCAAGTCATAAAGCTTCCCTCGAACTTGAAACAACCTAAGGTAGATGAGACAGAGAGATGATCAGCTCCATGAGAACATTTCTTTTAAAGTATAAACTTTTGAGGTAACATCTTAACATTTCTATACAGAGAAGTATACTTCAAGGTGTTGGCTTATGGAATTATTTTCTCTTCTGATGATGATAATGATCACAATAATGTAATATTGCTTTTTAAATTCTAAAGAATCCACCACGCTACATCCCTCACCATTTCCAACCCTTATATAAAGGTTTCTCGTCTTACTCCTCATTCTCACAACCAAGTTTTTTGTTCCCTCCCTTCTCTCCCCCTGGTTCCCTTCACTTTGTACTTGGACGAGTGTTTTCTTTGGAGAGAAAAAAGTACCCATTATTTCATTAATATTGCTTCTCTTTGTCATATTCTGGTGCCACATAACAAAGTATCCCTCTCATTCATCGCTAAACTACACAAACCTTCACATCGAAACTAATATTCGATACAAACACAACTAACTTGGACCTAGGTTTTTACATTCTCTAGGCTCATAAATAACACAATCTAGAATAAAAAAGAGTATGAAACCATGAATCAATACTAACAGGTAATGATTTATCACCAAAACACATAAATTCAAGTTAGGGTTCAAAACAAAAAGTTAGGGTTATAACGAGATGAAATGAAAAAATTACAGTAACAAGAAAAGCAAACAAAGAAAAAAATTAGTTACTATAAACGGGAAAACACTTACGAAAGGATTTTCATGAAGAACAAAATGATGGCTCATGTGCGGAGAGAATGAGCATTCTGCAGTAAGAAATGATAAAGAAACTAAAAATGTGGAAAACTTGCAATGAGAAAGAAACGTCTTATCTGCCATGGGAGAAGAAATGAGTTCGCGTGTGTCGTATTCAAATAGAAAGACAGAGGAATGGTTAGCGGCAAGAAAAATAAAGTAAAAAAAAAGAAAAATTAAGGTTAAATTATACTTTTAGTCCCCATTTTCGTAATAAGATTTGAATTTGGTCCCTTAATTATTTTTATTTTAATCTGGTCCTTATTTTGGGAAATTCGACACAATCAAATCTTTTCCGTTAGTGATAGAGTAACGGTGTTAAATGGGGTGTCACGTGTCAGCTTTTAGATTTTTTGAATTTTTATTTTTATTTTTTTGAATTTTTTATTAATTTTTTTAAAATTTTTAAAAAAATTAAAAATGTTACCATGTGTCAAGCTGACATCGTGCCACGTGGCAGTGACGGTGCCACGTGTCACTATTTGGGAGGTGTCATTTTCTCATTCTCAATTTGGTTCCTGTATTTTATTTTTTGTCTCAATTTAGTCCCAATTTTTGTAAAAATTATGCAATTTCGTCCCCCTCCAAATTGAAACAAAAATTATAAAATATTATACAAATATTTTTATTAAATTTGATTTTTTTATTCAAATTGATATTTTTATTATATATTTTCAATAAAATCAAGTTTATTTAAATTTGTTTCACATTAAATTTTACTTAAAATTGTTTTCAAATTTTAAATTTATTTGTTTTTTATTGTTACATAAACTAGTTAATTTTTCTTAAATTATATAATTGTTATTTTTATACTATAAAACATTTGTATAGAAATTATTGAATTTTACACATTTTAAAAATATGCAATTATTTAAAATATAAATTCAATTAAAAAACAATATTAAAGTATAATGTAATAAAATATCAATATAATTCATGAATTTTTTTATTATCATTATTTTCTATTAACAATTTTAAAACAATTTTAAATAAATTTTAATGTAAAATATAAATTAAAATAAACTTAATCTTGTTAAAAATATTTACTTGAAATATCAATTTTGATAGAAATATTTGTGCATATTTATATAGAAATTAAATTTGGTTTCAATTAGGAGAGGGACAAAATTGCACAATTTTTACAAAAATTGGGACTAAATTGAGAAAAAAATTAAAATACAGGGAGCAAATTGAAAATGAGAAAATGACACCTCCCATAATAGTGACACGTGGCACTGTCACTGCCACGTGGCACGATGTCAGCTTGATAGGTGGCAAAATTTTTAATTTTCTTAAAAAATTTTAAAAAATTCAAAAAAATTCAAAAAAATAAAAAAAATTCAAAAAATCCATAAGCTGACACGTGGCACCTCATTTAACACTGTTACTACACCACTAACGGAAAGGACTTGGTTGGATCAAATTTCTCAAAATAAGAACTAGATTGAGATAAAAAACAATTAAGGGACCAAAATCAAATTTTGTTACGAAAATGGAAACTAAAAGTATAATTTAACCAAAAATTAAATATCTCATTTACCGTCAGTTTCAAACTGACTATAAATATGATTTAAATTTAAAATTTTTAAAAAGACAACATCAGTTTACGAAATTGCCTATTGACGATATCTCTCGTGATATATATATATATATATATATATATATATAATTTTTTTAAACAAAATAAAATAACATAAAATGTCTATAAACATGTTATTGTTAAAATAAAATGTAAATATATTATACATTAATTATGGAATTCATACAAAACAATTATAATAATAATAACATTAATAATGACGATAATAATAATAATAAAATAATAGTAATATTTCTACTTATACTAAATATTTATCAATACTAATCATATTAATACTAATAGTAAAATAATAATAATATAATATCAGTAATATTCTTATATAACTAAAATTTATACCTTTTACGTAAAATATCAATTATTGTTAATATAAAATATAGGTACCTTATGTATTATGGAACTCGTACAAAATAAATAAAACATGAAATTAAGGTTGAACTTAAAACAATATTTAAAAAATAATAATAGTTGTATAAAATTTAAAAAAGAGATAATCTATATTAATCTATATTATTTAAAGTGACATTATTTTTTATATTAATCTATATCATTTTAAAAATAACCTTGTTATTTATTGTGAGATATATAAATCGTAAAATTACGATATAAATTTATGATGATATATCTTTTAAATTGAAAATATATATTATATTATATTATTAGGAGTTGATCACTTACTTATAATAATAATAATTATTATTATTATTATTATAAAATAATAATAATAATAATAATATCAATATTAATACCAATAATATAATTGTTATTAAAATAATTTGTCTCCATTGTAATTAAAAATATATATAAATATTATTACTAACCTCTTAAATAAAAATAATAAAATGTAAAAAATATTTTTAACTTCCAATAAATACAAATCATCCTCCATCGAGTAGTAAAATAGTACTATTAATAAATTAGTAAATAAAACAAAATAAAATAAAGCAGCTAATTATAATTATAAATACAATTAATAATAGTAAAAATAACGTTAATAATAGAACACAAATACTCAAAAGGAAATATAATTATGAAATAAAAGTATAATATCAATAGTAATGATAAATATAGAATTAAGGAAGAGAATGTAAATTGATTCTTTGATTTTTTTTTTCAAAATCAAATATAATTACTATAAATAAGATAATTTCTCTCCACCATAATTATAAAAATAAATAAATATTGAAACTGACCTTATAAATAAAAATAATAAAATTGTAATAAATTTAAAAGATTTCAAAAGGTATGATTAAAAAACAACTCATTCATAATTAAAAAATTAAAAATAATTAATACAAATAACTGAACAATTAATAGAATTAATTAGTCAATTAATAAAAAAATATTTAGAAATAAATTATTTAAGTATTAATTTTAAAAATATTTAATCCTTTAAAATTATTCTCAATCATATTTTAAAATAAAATAATTATTATTTTGAAAAGGTTAAATTTATACAAATTTAAAATAGAATAACCGATTATAGTTTTATCAGTTTGGCAATATGAATGACAAGAGCTCCTAAAAGTGGAAGGAACAATATCTTTGCAATCAATCCAATTTGAACTAAAAGAGCAAATTGCTTTTATTAAACTAAAACATCAATCTCCATTTTTATTTTTCTTATGCAGAATGTTTATAGCGTCAAATTATTTTTCTTTAAAATATTTTTGAACAATAATATTACCATGTCTTTTACTTCTTTATCCTACCTATATATTATTGTTAACACATTCAAAATTTATTTATTCAAAATAAGTTGAATTATATCATTTTTCCTAAATAAAATTAAAAAATTTTAGAGACTAGTTCTTGATAAAATTGAGATAATGTTTTGTCTTCTCTTCATCAGATTGAAATAGATATCTTAATATAATCACATGTAGAAAAAGAAAATAAGATAAATGAAGTTCGTAAAGATTGTCCAATTTGTAAGATTTCTCTTATGTTACTACTCCAAGATTATTTAGACGGAAACTTCTTACATTTATTTTTTGTATAAATTTTTATCCAAATAAATTCAATACAAGTAAAGAAAACATAACATGAATATGAGGCAAGTAAAGCCATCCAATTTTGATCACATCTTGTAAGAATGACATAAGTTTTTGCTGATTTGGCAAATAAAACCCCTGTATAGGAGAAAAAAAGAAATAAATACTATATAATCTCAATTACAACTTCAACTTTCCTCCATTAATCTGACATGAAACTATTACTTGGGACCAATGTCCTTAAGTACACATATGCTCCTCTCCCATACATAGGAGATATAAGAGACACAACCAAATCTTTGCCTTCAACAAATCCATCACTGATCTACGTCATACAGATCAAAATCAGTATAAGAATAAGCAAATTATGAAAATTTAACAAATGATCAAGATCATGCCAAAGAAAGAAAAAATGTTTCTTTCAGGTTTGGAGATACATAGAGAAATCAAATGCATTTGTTAAGGAAACTCATCTCAAACCTTTAACCATAAATCGTGAAAAAAGAACAAACCTTTAACCACAAACCATCAAACCTATTACAAAACTTTAATCAGAAACCATCAAACATGAACAAACCTTCACAAACTTAGCATATCTTTGTCGTATAAAAGGTAAACATCTAGTCAGGATTGTATACAATAAAACACAACATAACCATGCATCTAATGTTACAACATCATAGACCTTATTATGACTTCCACAAGTTGTATGCAACAATTTATCTGCCTAGAAATTTTCACATGGTGAAGCCAATAAGAAAAATCATATGGTTTATCTAAAGTAGTTGAAAGCATATTACATCTTACCTTAAGATGTTAGGGGTAAAACACTAAGTCCAAAATAAATTATTTTCAAGTTTTTTTTCATGATCCACCAGTACATTCTCAAGCTGCAAGGACATAATAGCATCTGTGTGAAAAACAAACGCAAGACCAAAGATAACTATGTGGTGCAATTTGAACTTGAAAAGGGAGAAAAAGAACCTTGAGATCAGTGGCGGAACTTGGACAAAAAATTTAGGGGTGCCAATTTAAATTTTTTATATACAGTTTATTAATTAAAAAAAATATTTCTTTTACTTAAAACATTTTCATATTACAATTCACACTTCTCAATTTTTAATCTTTCTAATTGATTGAATTCACGCAAAATGGATATTCTAATTTCTAGTCCAATTCAAGATTATTCAACTAATTCATTCTATGCACTAGAAAACATAAAATCACGACATTTTATAATGTAGGGTTATACTAATTTGTGAAAAATATAATTAGTGATCATGTCAATTTCAAAAAATAATCCCTAAAATCAAGTTATTTTCCATACTAATTTAGGGAAAACTTAATTTAGAAGAAATATCATGGAAGAATCATAAATCTAACCTACATAAATCATACTAGGATACCAAGATACTAATTTAGGAGATCTTGTGAATATGAGTTCTTTGATCTCTTTGTTCTCCCATCTCCAATTCTCAATCTATCTTTCTTTTTACATTTATATTTTATTAATAGTTTGTTCTGAAAAAAACTTTATAATCAGATACAAAACCTTAATCTTTTATTAATCAAGGTCCATCAAATTAATTTTTATTTAATTTTTAAAAAATATATAAATAATATATATATATATATAACTATAAAAATAATACATAAATATATAAATTTAAATTTAAAAACAAATAAATATATATAAAAATAAAAATTAAAAAGCTTGGGGGCTCCCTGTAGTCACATGCAAGGTCCGCCCCTGCTTGAGATCCCTGTGGAAGACACCTTTAGTGTGACAATAGCTCACCTGATCAATAAACTGTTGGAACAAATTTCTACATTCACCTTCTTGACGTTTACCTTTTGCTGTCTTTGAATATAGAATTCATCAAATGCCTAAAATGCATCAATGACAAAAATATAGTCTTCATTAATTTATATTGTTTTACATGGAAATGCAAATATCAGTTATTCATAAGATAATAAAATTATTATTCATGAAAATATGAAATACAAAAATTAGTACACCTTCCCTGAATAACACCTGAAGATTGCTATAAATGGCATTGGTCTCGTGAAATAGACAATTGTAGAAGTGTTATACAATAAACATATCATAATTTAGTATAGTGTGATAAGAATAAACCAATCTTACGAAAATGATAAACAACCTAATACATATAATAGCAGAAAAAAACCAAGTTCATGTAAATACCATTTACAATCATTTGAAGCCTAATTAGTAAACCATGTGATGGCTAAAAAATTGTACCTTAGAAAGAAGAGCCTTAATTTTTAGACATTAAATCCAACTCCAACATCCTCACTAATCAGTCATGAATTTCACATGATGAGGGGTCTACACTGTCATTGTATGTATGATTTGAAAGAAAATTGTAAATAATACAAACACACACGATAAATCTACTATTAATAGCAAAAGAATTGAGATGTAATGGTTGGATCTACAACAACATATCCAACAAATACTTTAATAGGTAAGTAATACAATTCAAAAGTCACAATCATATACATTAAGGTATACCCCACGACTATTTTTTCACCAGGATAAAACATGAAGCCTTAGAAGTGTTACCTTACAAATGTAAAGATAACATTTTTGCACCGATATTTCAAAAGGATTGCACCAACATATGAAAATATGGCTTTAACTCTCTAACAATCAAATTAATGATTGTAGGCTCCCTTGCTACTTAGAGACCCCTAAAAAAGATAAATGGTAAATAAACATAAATAATCAAGAAACATAACCAAATACCCAAATATTATGAATATAATAACAGAAGAACAAACTACAACAAAAATAATTGAAAAATACACTCAAAGATAGTTAGAACAAACAATTTAAACAAAAAAAAACTTAAACAACCTAGAAAAATAATACAATACCAACTCGTAATAATGATAGTTTCCAAAATACAAAATCATAGTTTCCAAATTACAAAATCTTATCAATCTCTAAAACTTGGTATGGAACACAAAATTTATTATTTCATATTTAATATATTATCATTATTGTATAACAAAAATATCCCTAAATCATTGGAATCTAATTATATTCTTGGATAATATGAATATGATTATATCCTAAATAATAACAATCTTATTATAGATCTTAATAATAGCAATCTTGTTATATCCCTTAATAATAGAGATATTATTATGTCTTTGAATGACAAAATTTTATTAATATAGATGTTACCATAAAAGTCATAATAAAGGTAACAACAACAACGTAACTATTTGATTGACATATACTTAAAATAAAATAAACTTATTTTAAAAAAGTTATAATCAACCAAATGCAAAGTAGTGCAAGAATAAAAAGTTAGAATAAAATACATATAGTTGATAATCAGAAAAAAATAAAAACATCTTTTTTAATGAATAATCAACTGATTCGTACAGTAAGAAAACAATCTCTCAATCAAAAATAGTTAAAGATATATAGTTTTTGCCACAACTTAAAACAAAATCCCAAAAAATCACAAACAGAATCCCAACAAATAATGACACAATAACAAACATTATAAAAAAACAATTTAACTTGTTTTAGGTAATCAATATTCAACTCCTATCATAAGAACCAAAATAAAAAAAAAAAAAAAAAGCTTTATCAAGCATACAACCACAAAGCACAAATGATCGAAAGGTTAAAAAAATGATGTTAAGGAACCTTAACAAACCCTAAACTATGAAATACATATCAAAAGACCACAAACCAAAAAGTAGAAAAACACCAACTCAAATGTAACAACAAAAATACCAAAAACTAATATTTATTTAGCATTTCAACCATAAATCACAACTAATCCAGAGATCATAATAAAAAAAACCATGATAGTGGTTCAAGTAAATGGGGTTAAAAGAACATTTAACCTTATAATCTCAGCTTGTCAACTGCGAATGCTTCAATGGCGAATGTCTGAACTTATTTTCGCAGCTTGTGATTTGTAAACCCTTCAAAATTGTGAGTATATACCACATACCAACTAAAAGTGACAATAAAAATTAAAAGCATAAGAAAAATTAAGAAAATAAAACCTCAAATGCTAAAAAAAATATCTTTTTCGGTTACACCATACCATTGTATCATTCTTGGATGAATAAAGCCCTGCACCACAAAAAATGTAACAAAAAACTTACAGAATGTCACAGACACAAAACAAAATATGTAAAATAGGAGCAGAAGAAGAATGTAGAATATATAATAGATTAAAACCCTAAAAAATATACCAACAAAACCACAAACCCTAAGACGATAAACACCAAATAAAACCATAATCGAAAATGTAAACACAAAGTAAAACTATAATCGAAAATATAAACACCAAGTAAAACCACAATCGAAAAACCATAATAAAAAAGCAAATAATCGAAAAACCATGATAGTGTTGGAAGAAATGGGGTTAAGAAACATCAAACCGTTTCGTGACCTCTAAATCTTTGATTGGAAACCTCGTAAATTTTAGGAAGTATAGATGGTTGTTCATCAAGTTTTTCATCTAGATTCTGGTAGAGAAGAAAGAAAAAAAAGGGAAGTACAAGGCCACAAAACAGAGAGAAGAAATAATGGGGAAAGGAGCGAGAATGAACCATTTGCATTTGAAACCCTTTTCTCATACATTTGAATTGAGAGCCCAAGTACGTCTATCAACTGCAGTCTCTACTTCTGCGTCATATCACAAAACTCTGGAAAAGACAAAATTGCCATTAAAGATGCACATCTTCAAAACTAAAGCAGGGGGTACATTAGTAAAGCAACAATGCCACCAATACAATGACGAAAAGACCATGAGTGAGGACAACTGGTCAAATAAGATAATGGGTATAAACGGAACAATAAAAATGGAAATGACTTAAAACCCATCTATTTGGACAACTGTCAAGAAATTAAGTATGGGTATTTGGGTAATATCCCTACCAGTTTGGGTTCTTATATTTATAGTAGATTTTGGCGCATGTTATAATTAATTATCATTTATATTCTATATTGCAATGTAACATTGAGAAAAGTTATTAAAGTGTTGTATTCTGGTTTTTCTATATAAGATGACAAATTTTTTATAGCTTTAAAGAAAAGAGGTCCTTGACCTCAAAATCAGCACTAGGAACTTACTTCACTCTTCATCACTTAAACATCACCCTCTACATGAGTTTGTGATGCTAGTAGAGTATAAGGATAACTTCAAAAGGTATTCCTAGTTAATGCATAACACTAGAACTAACTTATTATACCCTTCCTCCTCAGGGAAGACACAATCATATAACAAATCACAATATTCTAACATCACATACCATTCCATTTACCTCATAACCATCTCATTATAACCAATATCACATTTCCTTCCTAAATTCTTAGAAAATTCCTTCTCAATAGAAGACTTCAAGAAAATACAGACTCACCTAGTGAGATCACATACTCAACACTTGGAGTTTCACTCGCTCAATGACTATTGGTCTCATCACGCGAGCTCAGCACTGGAATAAATTTCATGAAAATTTGCCTAACGAGAACAAGCTCACTCAACGAGTTCTCATTCCTCTGACTCTCTATCAAACTTGAATTTAGCATTCACTCAGGAGGGTCTACTTGTCCAGTGAGTAGACTTCTCCTATCTCTCGGCCAAATTCAAAATTAGGTAGTCGCTCAATGGGAAAGGAACTCGTCTAGTAAGTCTGCATAATGCAAACATCAAAATCCTGCAATTTGAGACAATACCAGCCATAATATAGTTCACAACATTCTCCAAGGAACTCAATACCATACCCAAAATAGATTGAAACACTAAATTCATCCCAAAAGGGAATCAAATTCACAATTTATTATAAGATGCATATCCAACATCAAGTTCAACACATTTTACAACTTCCATACTCAACAAATCTTACATATAACCAAACCACTCAATTTCACACGAAAATTTCACTTCTTGACTCAAAAATCACAAAATCAAAGATACAACCAACAATTTAATGGGAAACAACATGCAAGTAATTAGAATATAGCTTCCCTCACCTTAATGACTACTCTTAAGCTCCACAACACTACTCCACAACATCCTTCCACAAAAAACCTATCTACACATAGGGAGATTGGATTAATGACCTAAGTACACCATTGGAATCATCAACATGTAAATGATCTCTTGGATCATAGTTGTGTTACATGCAACTCGACAAACCTTAGATAACATAAAAACACATATTTAACTCTAGAAAAGGAGGTAGAAGGAAACTTACTCTATTCACGATTTTAACAAAGTATAATTGTAGAATTCTCTATGATAATTTTAAAAATAGACTCTGATCGAAGAACAAATAAGATACGAGTGAGATATTTTAAAGATAAGATAAAAAAATTATAAAATACGTTTTCTAAAAAGATGGACAACTGTGTATACTAACTTTTTTTAACAGAAAACCTATTTATAATTTTGCCTACTACAATAAGAGGCTTTTATTTTAAGGGTCTCACAATTATGTCATTTGTTTATTAATTATTTAATTAATACTTTTTTATTTTCCGTTCATAATCCTTATTACTTTTTGAAATATACGACCTGCCTTATGATTCGTATAAGAAATCCATCGATTAAATTTTCATTATACTTTTTCTTTATCTCCTGACATAAAATATACAACCCATTCGTCTTTTTCTAATTAAGATATGTTTATAATCATCTTATTATTTAGTTATTATAAGCATCATCACTCAAATAACTTTTTTCCAATTTTTCGGATGCCACTTTTTCTCTAGTTTACTCAAATCTTTGTTACAGTTATTTTGTTTAATTCATTATCTATTAATTTTATTATTTAAAGATGTGAAGTTGATTGTAACTCTCGTAATTGTCACGGCAATCTATTTTTCCACTTATAATTTGCATATTAATGTGAAGTACTTTTATAATTTTATACACTATCATTCTATAAATAATTGATATAAAAGGAAAAAAGCAACTTACAGTATAAAAAATAATTTTTTATCATCAAGAAGATACATGTTTTAAATGGAATTGCAGTTAAGTTCTACTACTAAAATCAATTTGATCAGAAATAGTGTGAGTTTGGAAGAGTGAATAAGAATTAGAATTCTCTTTTAAATCTTTTGTCTTGTTCATCTACTTTATCTTTATAATACATTGGACATCGATTTTGATATTGTAAAATTTATTAGAAACCTTTTTAATGTACCAATGAGAACATTCAACTACATTGGCTACATACCCTGATTGTCTAGTATTCAGGAAATTCATACCTTATGATTAGTTTCAGCATGGACCCCTGGTTGGCCAAATGGCCCACAATCATGAACCATTTTTAATTCAAGAACATTTTTCTTAATGACATTAATGCATATAGGGTTGGGGGAACGAGAGTAATTCAAAGCATTAAAATCACATAGGTAATTGGATTTTTTACTGGTTTTCTTTGGAAAATACACGGATGATAATTAATTTTACAATTTTAAAATATACTAAAATTATCTTTAAAGTACCAACACAGTATGTTTTTAATGTTCAGTAAAGGACAACACAATAAACTTCAGCAGAGAAATCAGACTCGTAATCAAGGGTTTAATATGTTTTTTGTCCCTTGAATTTTAGTGAAAATTAGAATTAGTCTCTCTTCAAAACTTTAGTCTAATTTAGTTCTCCAACTTTAGATATGTGTGAATTTAGTTATTCTAACCAAATTTTGTTAAATTTATCTGATGTTTCAAACGTATTTCATGATAATTTATTAGTTAATATTGAAACGAAAATATGTCAAACAATGTTAACAATTCAATTATTATATGGAAAATTGTTTGAAACGTTAAATAAATTCAACAAAATTTGGTTAAAAGGAATAAATCTAAATATTTATAAAATTAGAGGACTATATTGGACTAAAGTTTCAAAAGAGAAACTAAATTGGACTAAATTAGGGTGTTTTTTGTTAAAAGAAATAAAAATATTAGTAATAAAATTAAGAGTTTAACATGATTTTTTTTTTATTGAATCCTGTTTGAAAAACTTTACTAGTTTAGCTGGGGTGAAACATAACATCGTGTGATACTTGGAAATTTTGGTAAGTTTGGTACTTCTATCCAGAAATTCTGCGTCTATCTTTGTGTTAATATGCTTACACTCATTTACTATATTGGCAAAAAAAGTGAAATAATTATTTTGAATTTTTTAAATGAGAAAATGTTTGGATTGAAAAGGAAAATAAAGATGAGAAAATGAGATTGATTAACATTTTATTGGAAAATTTATATTAGATGAGATGACTATTTTTTTATAATATTCTATTAATTATTATTTTATTATAATAAATAAATATGTGAATATTAATAAAAAAAAACACATAATTTAAAAATATAATCAATTATATCTTAATATATAATGTAGATATAAAAATATAATCAACATAACTGATTATATTATAATAATACATCATTAATTATCGTAAAAACATAATCAAACGAAAATCTTTGCTCTCACATAAAAGAGAGTTACGTGACTTTTTATTCTTAATTTTCACGTTTATTTTATTTTATTTTTCACATTCTTCGATCTTTCTCTCCGCACAACTGCGCCTTTCCTTCCATTGATCCAAAGAGAGTGTAAAGATAAATAGTTTCTGTTCCTCCCATCATCTCATATACAAAAACTGCACTCTTTGTTTGCCATAGCACTCTCCGTAGTCATTTGCTTATATAAAAAGTTATATCATTTTGTTTTGTTCATAAAAATTTGATCTAAACTAAAATTACTATTGAAAAACAAAAATGAAAAGACTCCCAGAAAAGGGTATTTAATATACATCTAATTGCCTGATTAGTGAAGAATCTGAATGCAGAAAAAATTCCCATTTCTTATTTATATGTTTCTATTCATTTATGATGTTTTTCCCTAGTTGGTTTTGGTAAGAATGAAACCTTCTGAAAGAGTTTTGTTTTTGTGTTCTGTCTTGGAACTGATAAGATAGACCAAAATCTTAGTTATTAATACATAACCCTCCTTAAACGATAAAAAAAACTATGAAACCTTACCTATGATGAGTAGTAGTGTAGGTATTTGTTCCATACCTGCAAATTATTGAAAGAAGGTGTTTCAGTCCCACGTGAGTGGTGAATGCAAAGGTTGAAACATTTGATGATGTCCGAAACATAAGGGGTAAAGAAGGAATGGCTTGTTTTGTTATGTTGCTGTTCCTTTTTCCGAAGCATAGTCAAAGACATACATCAAGTGCAGTAGAATTTTAGCAGCTCGGGAGCATGATTGAGTTTCAAAAACCTTTGAACAGTGGCAGTGCCTCACCAAATAAAGCATTTACCACATACCAAGTGCAGAGTGCACACGCCAATATTAAAGTCCTTAGATTTGATAATGACCTCATCCAGAATCTATGTTCTTCTCCCACAAGATATATAGATAAAAGCATGGCCAATTTCTTAACCCATAACTGCTCCGATCCATATTCAATACATCACCCTCCCCCTACAACCACTTCATTGCTTATTCAATGCATCAGACATGGTACATGCAAATTTTAGAAATCCTCTTTCATTTTTCCCTTCAACCATTCTGCATAATTAATTCATTTCACCCTGCACTCAACCCAACACCAAAGAGTAATGATGAACTGCGTAAGTGTGACCTATGGAGAAACTCAACTAGGATTTAAACCATTGCCGCACGCCAAGCTTCTCGCATGCTATTCGTTAGACTTTGCAATGTTTCATTACACACTCTTCCCCCAAAAGATCAAAAGCCGATTTTGTCAATGAAAAACGTCTCAAAATGTAAAAAGAAGAAAATTGTATTTAAATTGAGTCCGACTTGACTCTAAACAATGTATAAGAAGAATTTGAAGTAGTATCAGGACTGATTGTTGCTGAATGCAAGGTTATTATCAGATAAGGAAGTTGAGTAGGAGTTTTGTGAGTCGGGCACAGAGGCTAATGAATAAGTTGTGAATTTGATGTCCTTGATGGGTAGTTAATGTTAGGCTTTGAAATTGTTGGAGTGTAGGGTGTGTTAATTAAAGAGCTAAGAACTTAGGGAAGAAAAGGTAAGAGTCTATTAGGTGTAGGGAATGATACGAAGCTAGGGAAGCTCCGAACTTTCTCTAAAACTCACACATGCCATGCCATGCCATACTCAAAAACTTGCGGCCAACACGCAAAGCCTACGTGCACTCATACATTATTCTTCTCTATCTCCCTTCTTTGCAAACCAAAAGGGTAACCCTACATGGGGGTGCCCCTTATGGATGCATGTGGGCCCCACCACTCTCTCTGCTCCAGTGAACCTCAAATGAACAAAGGGGTTCCTCACTTTTTTATGAAATCAAGGCAGACAACACTCCAATGGCCTTTCCTTCGATATCCCCTTCTTTGAATTTCTGTGTATACACTGCCACACTTGTTTTTCTTTTTCCTCATTTTCATCTCCACTCCAAATCACATTCACTTCTGTCATAATCACTACTACTAATCTTTTCATAACATGCAATAATACAAAGCTTTTACTTTTCCACAGAAAAATGTTGTCAGTTCTTTCGTACAAATTCAAAATTTTCATTCACATGTCACATGAATATTAAGTACGACTATAAACATGTAATGCTATGTTACGTCCAAAGTAGGATTGAATCACCTTCTTATGTCTTTCACATTCCCTTGTTGCTCCTGCCACGTTGCATACATAAACCTCTTCTGTCTCCCCCCCCCCCCCCCCCCCCCCCCCCCCCCCCCCCCTTCTCTCTCCCCCCCCCCCCCCCTCTCTCTCTCTCTCTCACACACACACACACACATGCACTCAAGTTGCTACTTATAAATACCGAGCCTCCACCACCACCCTTTCATACTCACTCAAGGTGTGCAGTGATTTTCGTTCACTGGGTGAGAAGCTCCTTGTTGGAGAAGCAGGGCACGTGCAAGTGTGCAATTCTTGACTCTCCTAAACGCCATGGAACCAATTTGCACGTGCTCCCCTTCTCCAACACGACTTCCTCACCCTCCCTTGCTCCTCTTTCTCTGTCACTCAACAGAACCTACCACCACTGTGAGGTAATTGCTTTCCTTCTGTCTTCTTTGTTATTATCCCACGTAAATTCAGTTCCAAATTCACATCATGATTCTTGTTGTTGTTGGAAAGAGTGTGAAGGATATCAATGCTACACTGTGATCTCAATAAAGGAAAGATTAGTTACCGTTTTATCTTACTATGAACAGTAATTTCGTTACATCACCAAGTTATCTAGAAAGTGTAACTCTGGATGTTTAAGCAAGAATAAGAACACATATTTTTCATGCTCTAAAGGGTGTGAATTAGTTTATAGCTTGAAATTGGATGCATATTTTCCGCGCTTGTAAGCATTTTCTGAAGTTGATCATATAGATTTGGTTGATTCAGCATTGTTGAGTCTGTGAGTGAAACTTAACAGGAAAATGTAACTGCTGAGGTAGCTGACATAACAGCGGGGCCATGGAGGATGAGGTTGTTTTGAGTGTAATAGAGGAAAGTTATAATTTGCAAGGCTTGTAGTGTAATCCGAAATGATGAAACATGTTAATGACTCGGTGGTACGACAGTCTAGCTGTACAAATATTTTCGCTGTCAAAGAATCTTTATCATTTATTTAGGCTTATGGTTTGGTTTGTTTGGAAGATCTTAAACCATGCATGAAAAATTTCATAAGAATGAAGAGTTAAAATAATAAGTAATCACTATTTGGTGTGACAAAAGATTGAAATAGTATGAAGAACAAGTAGGGGTAAGTAGGGGCAGGTAAGTGGATGGTTCGACCAGTTTAAGATTTGGTGAGTCTTTTCGATTAAATTGTATTAAAGAAATGTTTTTTCTTTTATTATCTACCGTCAAGTGTAAGAAAGATGGTTAATTAGGAGTGGGTCAACTGTTCTGTCTTGTGCCTGCACTATTCATTTGCAGGAAAATTCTTCTGGAAAAACAACATGGCTACAAGGTTCGGAAACCACAGTTCTGACTGGAGATTACGATGATTTCTTACCGTTATGTGAAAATGTAAATGTACAGTGCCATTTCTCTCTACAAATACGTGAAATAAATTAAAAATAAGAAGACGAGTGTAGGAAAATATAAATGGGCATTGAAAACAGATAAAATATTCATGACAAAGATTTATTTATTTTGATCTGTTTCTAATACTCGTAATCTAAAATAACAATTTTGTAAATGCATTAAAATATTAAAAAAAAGTTATAATTTTAATTGATAACTAGTTGTTAATGTTAACTTGAGCATCACGACTAAGTCCTTTCCATATTTATATCTCATCTTTCTCACATCTTTATGCTTATGCTGAAATATGAAAATATCCTTAATTTTTTTTTTAAACAATTTCTATGTGTTATAAAGACTACCATATCAATAATACACTTTGTATTTTTATATTTTCACCTCAAAATCATCACTAACGTGAGATTTAACCAAAGATTATTTCAGAACTATTTTGTAATTCACTAAGAAATGCATTCATATGAGAAAAAAAGATTATATTTTTCTAATATGCTTTTGGTTTTTCAATCTGGAACAAGTTTAGAGAGATTTAGTGTATCAGATTTATAAGATATTTGAAATATACAGTCGAAAAATGCATTTCAAACTATAAGAATTAGTCTAGGCATATGTAGACATCTCCCACCAACAAACCTTTAGAGTGAGTTTGGATAGAGTATTTTAATGAAGCAATTCATTTTTTTAAGAATTTAGATTTCTTTGTAATGAAATGCTTTGTTTGGATAGAGAAATTAAAAAGCATTTTAAATGCAAGCATTTTTTTGAAGGATTTCAATTAGCTAAATTAGTAGAAATTCAAATACCCTCAAAATAGGTGGAATTTGAAATTCTTCTCACTCAACCTCACATTCTAGACGATCCGGACGGGCACGACGACTCGGACGTACCCGACAACCCGGACGAGACCGACGACCCAAACGAGACCGACGACCCGAACGTGCCCGACAACCCGGACGGGCCCGACAACCTGGACGTGCCCGACAACCCGGACGGGCCAGACGACCTAGACGGTCACGACGACCTGGACGGGCCGGACAACCCGGACATGCCTGATGACCTAGACGGGCCCGACGAACCGGACGAGCCCGACGACCCAAACGACCCGATGACCCAGACAGGTCTGACGACCCAAACGGGCCCGACAACCCATACATGTTTGACGACCCAAATGGGCCCGACGACCCAAACAGGCTCGATGACCCGGACGAGCTTGACCAAGACGGGCCTGATGACCCGATCGGTCCCGATGATCCAAACAGGCCCGACGGTCCCGATGATTCGGATGGAACTGACGATTTGAATGGGCCCGTAAAGTTGTCAGGCTCGTCTAGGTCGTCGGGCCTGTCTGGATCGTCGAACGTATCCAAGTCGTTGGGCCCATCCGAGTTGTCGGGCCCGTTTGGATCCTTGGGCCCATCCTAGTCGTCGAACCCATTTAGGTCTTCGGGCTCGACTGGGTGTACGGGCCCATCCGGGTCGTCGAACTCTTCCGGGTATTCGGCCTCGTCCGGATTGTCGGGCTCGTCCAGGTCGTCGGGCCCGTTCGAGTTGTCGGACCCGTCTGGAGCATTGGGCCAATGACCTAGACGGGTTGGACCGGGCCATATTGACGAACTTGACGGCACAATCATGCAGTATGGGCCGTCAAGCCTCTAGATCATCGGGCCACCCAGCCTGTCTTGGCTTCCCAATCGGTCCAGCTCAGGTGGGTCGTCGGGTCTAACCAATCCGGTTGCGTAGTTGGGTCTGTCCGACCCATCTGGGTTGTCGAGCATGTTTCCAAATTTATCATGAACTCAAAATATAATTAAGCGTAAAATAAATAGTTAAAATTAAATTTTATCTCACAATAAATTCATTTTTTTTTCAAACAAAAAATTGAAATGTCAGGTATTTTAATTTCCTTATCCAAACAAGTTATTTAAAAAATGAATGGAATTTAATTACAAGCAATTCAAATAGAAAGCATTTCAATTTCTAAGCATTGTTGAAATGCTCCATCCAAACACAAGGTTATGGTGTGTTTGGACGGGGCAATTCAAGAGGGTGATTCATTTATTTGGAGAATTTGAAATTCTTTGCAATGAAATTCTTTGTTTGGATAAAGAAATTAAAAAGAATTTAAAATGCATGCAGTTTTTTGAAGTATTTCAATTAGCTAAATTAGAAGAAATTCAAATGCTCTAAAAAAATGTGGAATTTGAAATTCTTCTTACTTAACCTCACACTTTGGATTCAACCCCAAATAGACCCGGCAAACCCGACAACCATGACAGGTTGGGTTGGCCAGATGATCCTGGCGGATCGGACTGACCTGATGACACAAACGGGTCGAGTAAGCCCGACGACCCACACGGGTTTGGCGAGCCAAATGTCCTAGAGGTGTCGGGCGGGCCTGATGACTCAAATGTATCGGGCAGGCCCAATGACCTGACCGACTCGTTGACCCGACAAGCCTGACCGACCTGTTTCCAAATTTATCATGAATTCAAAACATAATTAAGCCTAAAATAAATATTGATAAAATGAAATTTTATCTCACAAGAAATTCAATTATTTTATGCAAACAAGAAATTGAAATGTAAGGTATTTTAATATCTTTATCCAAACAAGTTATTTAGAAAAGAAAGGAAATTTAATTGCAAGCAATTCAAATATAATGCATTTCAATTTCTTAGTATTGTTGAAATGCTTCATCCAAACACAATATTATCGAGTTTCAATTACTCTCAATTTCTCCCAGTTCGAAAACTAAATTGTATTCAATTAAATACCACAATCCATGTCACAAGTAAATATACAGTCACATCAGTGCACAATACACGTTATCGGAAAAATGACACGTATATACTGCTATTATCAATTTGAACAGAGTTAAGTAAAAAGACTTTATTGAATAATATTTTTGAAATTTAAAATTAAATTAAACAAACAAATTAAAAGTAGGATCAAATTAAAAAAACTAAAAAAAATCAAATGACTATTTAAACCTAATAATATATACTTTTATTAATAATAAAATAAATAATTATAATAATATCTCAATAATATAAGCTACAGATTTAAGAAAGTTTTGATCTTAAATGTTAACATTTTATGGAAAATAAAAATAATTTAAATTATCTTTATTTAGTATAAATAAATAATGGGTTAGGTCTTTCAAAAAATATTTTCGAGATATATTTGACACACATAAATCGAGTAATTTCATATAGAAAATAGAGCATTATTTTCTGTCTGAAATGTAAGACAATGTATTTGTAGATATTCTTTCTATATATAAGTTTTTTTTTTTCTTACATGATATATTTGAACTTTTATTTATTCTTAACCAACCTATCAAAAACTTGTTCATAAATAGTTTAAATTTTTTTTTCATATAACTCTTGCGCAAATTATATGAAACATTTATTTGGACTTTGATTTATTTTTAATTAAGCTATCAAAATCTTGTTTGTAAATAGTTTTCATTTATTTTTCAAATAGCTCTTACACAAATTATATGAAAATGCTTATAATAAAAAATGTATTATTTAATACGGGTTTATATTCAGATTTAATTTTATTATAAATTTTATATTTTTAAACCGCCATAACCTATACTTTATTTTTTTTGTTTTAAAATTTCAAAATATTTATATTTCTAATATGTGATTATAATTACACTTTATTTCCTAGTTACAGCTTCTTATTTTTAAGAATGACTTAAATATACATTTGGTTCCTATTTTTGTTATTTTTATTTAATTTGGTCACCATTTTCGTTTTTGTGTTTAATTATGTTTTCATTTTTGTCAAATTTTGGTCAATTTGATTTTTTCATTAACTTTGTTTAAATAGTTAACATTTGTGAACATTACATGTCATGTGTCACCTCCTGATTTTTTTGATTTTTTTTAATTTTTAAAAAATTCTTAAAATTTTTTTAATTTAAAAAAAAATTTCCACGTGTCAAGTCACAATTGTGCCACATGTCAATGCCAGTGCCACATGTCAGTTTGTGGTTGTATTATTTCTTTTTATTCAATTTAGTCCCGATATTCGTTATTTTTGTTCAACTAAGTTCCTATATTTGTTATTTTTGTTTAATTTAGTCCTAAATTTTGTTAAAACGGAACAATTTAATTTTTAAGATTGACATTATTATTAGTTATTTTTGAAATTCAATTATAAATTATTATATTTAATTATAAATTGAATATAATTATTATATTAAATTGTTAAATAGAATATAATTATTTAAATATTATTAAAATTTAAAAAATATACATTAATATTTGTAAAATTAACATTTAACTAAAATTTGACGAAAATAAGAACTTAATTAAATACAAAACGAAAAAGATGACCAAATTTAATAAAGATAACGAAAATAAGGACCAAACATATATTTAAACCTTTAAAAAATTATCTCAAAAAAAATTATAATCGTTGAATTTTTTTTACTATTGTCTAAAATGCCTATGAGAGAACTAGCAAATAATTGTTTTTTTTTTAAATGAACCAAACTGAATTGCACATTGTGTACATGTTTAGTTAAAGAAAAGCTAAAATAAAATCTTATACTCGATACATTAATCATCAGAAAAATATATAAAAATATATAAAAATATAAAAAAATATAAAATATATATATATATATATATATATATATATTATTTTTTTTTTTTAAAGATACAGTAAAGCCACCAGCCGCAGTGTTCTGGTAGTGGTTTAAGTTTTGCAGGAAAAATAGCTCTTCAGCTGCTCAACGCTTTTCGAACTTTCACTTTGAAATTGCTTCACACTTAAAACAGATTTTCAAATCTGTGATCCAATCTAACCCTTGTTCTCCAAAAGTTCAAATTTCCTCAACGCATTTGTTTTCTCCACAAGGGATAGGTTAAATTCTCAAGAGACAACGATGTTGCACGAGCTTTTGCTAGCATTACTGGGCTACACCGGTGACTTAATCGTCGACCGGCGGGACCACCTCACCGCCGAAGCCCCCATTTCCGACGAATGCACCTTCAAGCTCGCTCCCGACATCTCTTTTATCGACCCAAGCGACAGGTTCTAACTCCATCTTTTAATTTAATCTTTCTTTTGTTTCTAAACCCCAAATTCAATTCTTTTACTTTGGAGGGTAATTTTTAATGGGTACGCTCAAAATTGAAACTTTCTAATGGATTGTGTTGGGTGCAGGGAACTTATTGAGAGGATCATCGTGTTGGGGTTTTATTATAGGGAGATGGAGCGGTTTTCAGCCAAGTGCAGGAATTTAAGTTGGATAAGGTCTGCGAATACGAATCCTTTAGAGAAAAAGGAGAAGGGAAGTGTGTATCGTAGGGCCCTAGCCAATGGCATTGTGGAAGTGCTCTCAGTTTATAGGTCTGCGGTTCTGCATATTGAACAGAAGTTATTGTCCGAAACCATGCCTATCTTGGCGACAGTTACTCAGGGCCTTAACAAGGTAATTTTTTCTGTTTTCTCTTTTCAGTTTATTCAGACATTGATTTGATTTCTTTTCCAGTTTTTTTGCCTTTTGCCTCCTCTTTACGAACTCATCCTGGAGATTGAGCGTGATGATATTCGAGGAGGTCAACTTCTTAATCTTCTGCATAAAAGATGCCATTGTGGGGTGCCTGAGTTACAGACTTGCATGCAAAGGTATATGCAGTTCTTTTTTGCATAGTGTTCTAGGTATTGTTACGATGCGGGTTATGTCATTCCAACTATGTTATTATTAGCCTCTAAATTTTGCTTTTGTATTAGACTAGTAGTCAAAAAACACCTTGGGTGTTTAATTGTTAAGTCATGAATGTTTTAATTCTGTTAGTCACTACAAATCTTTAATGTAGTATAAAAAATATAGGTGTGAATGTTGGGTAGGTTAACGGTGGATATCATTTTGGGACTAATTTGTTTTTTCTCATCCTTAAAACATCGCATCAGTCTTCAGCTTACACCCTGGTTAATAATTCTTATTATCTTTTTTCGGCTATTCTTGTCCAAAGCTTAGGCTTCTTTGGCATGGACACCAGGTCATGTATAACCAGCTTGCATCGTGGATGGTCTATGGGATTCTTCAAGACCAGCATGGAGAATTTTTCATTAGGAGGTAACTCGGTATTAACTTTTAATATGTCTACTGTTGATATGCATTGAATTGTGTGTCAAAACAATTACAGGGGTAGACTGATGTGGTGGTGTTATATTGCAAAAATTGTGTTGAGAGTAAGATATATTTTGTTAATAATCCTGGACATCCAAACTTTTTGAAGGCCGTTGTCGAAAATATTTTATTTCCATGATTGATGTATCATACTATTAAATTGGTTATAAGTAATGACTATAGTAATTATTATTATTATTATTAACATTATTATCGATCATTGTCATAATTTATCAAAACGATTGTAGCCTCTGCTATAATTCAATAGTTTCTGTTATATGCTATTGTCACCATGATTGGATATTGACTAAATAATACTTATTTGTTTCATCTGTTATAATGTATGGAAACATCTTATATCATCTTGATCATATCTTATAATGTTTCACCTTTAAGATTAGCCTATTTTCTCACTAACTTTTAGGATTAGTTGCCATATTTCATCATCTTATGATTGGTCTCCTGTTAGTAGGAGTCTGATTAGTATAGATAAAGGATTAGTACTCTACTTTTTATGATCATATCATAACCTTATAGCACATCACGTCATACCACCAAAATCATCAAAAGCCGAAGGGCTTTATCACCTCTGATCTCTCCCTTCCAAACAAGAAGAAAACTATGCTAGTAAAATATATGGTGTGTTTGGTACATGAAAACTAATTTATCTGGATATCAGTTCATCTTCTTCACTTCTTTTAAACTTTGTGATTATTTGGTGGCATTGATAATTTCTGGTTTCTTAGGTTTTGAGAACTTTTATCTGCGATTCCTTTGTAATTATCTATTTGACCTTATTCATTTGGTTTTCAGGCAAGAAGATAGAGATGTAGGAAGCAACTCATCTCATCCAGATATCTCTGAAAAGTTGGCACGCATGTCAATCGATGATGCATCATTGTCTGATTGGCACTTGGGCTTTCATATTTCTTTGGTATTGTTAGCTAATTCTGGTCATGCCATGACTATTTCTTTTGAGTGTGTTTGTTTCAAGGTTTAAAAGTTTATTCATGAGAATGTGAGCTTTGGAATTTAATATTCTCATGTTTGTTATAATCCATACAAAAGTTTTCCTATGTCCTGTTTCGAACCTGGAAAGTAGTAATACCTTGTGTTTTCTTCATTTTTGTTCCTATACTAGGGTTGGGAAAGTAATATTTCCATAGGAATTTGGAAAATTGTTTTCTAACCCAATTATAGCTTCTATTTCTACTCTTAATGATTTTGAATTTTAAAAGATATTCCCAGGAATATTAAAATATAACCCAACATATTTTTTAGTTTACTCAGGAATAGCATTTTTTGTTAATAGTATTCTTGGGAATGTCATTCCTTGGTATGCAATATTCCATGAAACAAACGTCATTTTTTTCATGAATATTACTTAGCGTTTGGTAAGCTCACTTTAATGTATCAATGAATTCCATATTTCATTCGTTAGTGAATTGGATTTTGTCCAGTTCAGTTCAGGAGTTCTAATTGTCCCTAACCTAACTTTATATTGACAGGTCATCAATGGTTGTTGTGTACAAATTTTACTCTTTATACATTTTTGTTTTGCAGGATATGCTGCCAGAATATATACCTATGCGTGTTGCTGAGTCAATTCTTTTTGCTGGAAAGGCTGTTAGGGTTCTACGAAATCCAAGTCCTTCCTTCAAGTCAGGGGATGCTGTGCATCCTCAAATGCCTAAAAGTTTGCAGAAGATACATGGATTAGCAGGGCGTTTTCATTTTCATAGGGAACCTGCAATTAATATGGGAATAGGAGATGATTTGCTTCCACAAACTGAGGCAGATAAGATTGAAGCAATGCTTCTGAACCTAAAGGTTTTCATGTCCTGCATTTCATTCAATCTCATAGATGCTGATTTTCCAAAGCTGTTTTATTAAATAGTTGGATTTTTGACAGCCTTTTATGTGTCATACTTCTTCGGTTCTAACTAACTGACTAATTAATCATTCTTTTACTATTGACATTTCTGGTTAGTTTCTAGACAAACTCATTATTTACTTTCCACAGGAATCATCTGAATTTCATAAAAGATCATTTGAATGTGCTGTGGACTCTGTTCAGACTATTGCAGCCAGTCATCTCTGGCAGGTGCTTAACATAAATCATGTGGTTCATGTATTTTATTAATTTTTGGACCATTTCTGTTCAGAGCCTTCAAAATCTATTCCGTGCATGTCTGCAGCTTGTGGTTGTACGTGCTGACTTGAATGGCCACTTGAAGGCATTAAAAGACTATTTTCTATTGGCAAAAGGAGATTTGTTCCAGGTAAAGCTAGAAATATTATCTAATCTATACTAACATTTTGAATGGCAGTGAGTGTCATTATGCGAATTTTGTTTTAGTTGTGTTAGAAAAAAACTGTTTATGCAATGAAAAGTTGAGGTTGGGGCAGGGAGGTTATGATCAAGAGTGCTTACCTTACCACCATTCCAACTCTCAGTTCACAACACACTACATCTGATGGGCATCTTTCCTATTTAAACCATTGGACATGGACTGTAAAGTTGAACTTTGCCCACAGACCCAACATATACCCTCATGACCCTTTGCACATATCAGGGATGTCAATGATATGTTTTCTCCTTTTCTGTGTCCCTTTTTTTAACCCTTGAAATTGATTATGGGCACATTTATTTTAAAAAGATAATCACTTTTTTGGGTTATGTGTTAGTTACAAATAATAAATTTTTTTTTATTGAAATCAGAAGTTATTTAAAATAAACTCGCATAAAATCAATTATTTAATTTTCAAAAGTGATTTTTTATTGTAGACAAACATAGATTGATTTCAGCCTTTTCTAAAATCTCTGAAAGATAATCGCTAAATTATTGTATATCAGAATCACTTCTTTTTAAATCTTTAACAAACTGGTCAAATATTAGTTTTATCATAATTGTTGTGTGTGTGCTTGTGTGCATGGCCATATTGTTTTGGTTTGTTATGTGTTAGTTACAAATAATAATTTTTTTTATTGAAATCAGAAGTTATTTGAAATAAATTCTCATAAAATCAATTATTTAATTTTTTCAAAAATGATTTTTTATTGTGGACAAACATAAATTGATTTCGGCCTTTTCTAAAATCTGTGAAAGATAATCGTTAAATTATTGTACATCAGAATCACTTCTTTTTAAATCTTTAACAAACTGGTCGAATATTGGTTTTATCATAATCTGTGTATGCGCCTGTGCGCATGGCCATATTGTATGACATTATGATTAATCAGTCAATGTCTAGTGAAATTTATGGTAGATTTGTAGTTGATATATTATGGTAGGTAGGTGAGTTTCTCCCTGTCATTTGTGGATCTCCAACTTCTGCATTGTTTTTTATTTAGGAATTATCTATTTTGTGAATGGTAAAATAATTCTTTCAATATGTATATTGGTTTGATTTATGAACGACTAAATAATTCAGTTACAAATAAGGAGATGTTGCAAATTGGTTTAAACTTTAAGCTAGAAAATTAGCTGTGTCTCATTTGTATGCCGTGCCTCGGATATGCATCAATTACTCACTGAAGCTCAAACTTCAGTTTGTCTTGAAATTTTAATGAAATTATACTGACGTTTTTGATCTACTCGTTATTTTCTATGCAAGTGTTTCCTTGAGGAAAGTCGTCAGTTAATGCGACTGCCGCCACGCCAGTCAACAGCTGAAGCTGATCTTACTGTCCCATTTCAGCTGGTCTGTTACCTTATGATATGAATGAATTTTTAGCTTCATGCCATTCACCAGTTAGTTACATCAACATGTTCATATTCTTAGATTCCTTAACGAAGCTTAATTGCTACTCCTTTGAAATGCAGGCTGCATTAAAAACTATTGGTGAAGAAGACAAATATTTTTCTAAAGTGTCTCTGCGGTTAGGATCCATATTCATTATTTTTCCTTCCATTTTTTCTAGCTTCATGCTGAGCTGTTATGAACACCGTGTGCTAATATGTTTTCTTCCTCCATTAGGATGCCTTCTTTCGGAATCACAGTTAAACCTTCCCTAATAGATTTACCAAAGCCAACCTCTTCTGTGGATGGTGGCATTGGTGCTTCACTTTCAAATGCTTTATCAGAAGTGTCAGTAGATGGTTGGGATGGTATTGCACTTGGGTATTCTGTTGATTGGCCTTTACATTTGTTCTTTACTCAAGAAGTCCTGTCTAAGTAAGTTACCACTGCTAATGTCCTGCGGCCAAGGGCTGATTCTCTTGTCTTGTTATTAATGTTAGCTATACTAGTTCTTCTAAATGGAAGCCCTTTATGGTATAAAACTTCTTAAAATATGTCATGGCTTCTCGGTATACCAAGTGTGCAGGATGTGGAAATATTACATTATAATAAGGGCCACTGGTTTAAGAGATATATAAATATTGTTTATATGTAGGGGATATATCTTGTGAGACCACTGATTTAGTTTTACTATTAAGACATGAGGACCATTGGAAACTCTCGCTTAAATGGTCAAGACCGAAAAAAGTGCTTATAAAAGTCACATGACTGTGTTTAAATCTTGACATTTAATATTCAATAATCACTTTATCAGGATTTGTTCCCTCCCTCTCATATGAAAACAATGCTTTCATATTATGGTATTCTTTGAATAAACTTCTTCATAAGCACTTATAGAAGAAAATGAATGAAAGTTTTTCCAAAAGTTAAAATAAACTCATGCGCATCATATTCTAGAGAAGTTACATGAGAGCATTTATAGAAGTTGAAGTGCGCAAGTTAACTTCAACTTATGGAGAAACTTAGTTTAGCTTCATATTTTTTTTCTTTCAGAAGTACTTAAGGAGAACTTTATTCAAATAGGGCCTATATATCTTAAATAAACTTATTATGTTAGTTCTAGGTCAATAAATATTCTGCAAAATTAACACTTTTAACAGGTACCTTAGAATATTCCAATACTTACTGCGGCTCAAACGAACACAAATGGAGTTGGAGAAACTATGGGCATCTGTAATGCACCAATATCATAGTGATTTTGCCAAACGCCGAAATGATCAAGAGAAGAGCTCAGAAACCCAGCAGAAACAACAGAGATTTCGACCAATGTGGCGTGTCAGAGAACACATGGCATTCTTGATCAGAAATCTCCAATTTTATATTCAGGTTGTCATTCACATCTTATCTTTGATATTAAATTTGTTCTGTTGCTACTATAAATACTATTTAAACTTTGAAGTAATTGTGGGATTAGTAAACTAGTTCAGCACTGCTATATTTTTTTTTATTCATGCACTCGGGCGTAATATGCTGAATTACTAAGAACAAGTCATATGAACATGTAAAAACTTGTATTACAAAGCATTCACACGCAATTAGGCAAATACCGTCAAATGTAACATAACCAACATGTCCATTGTCCAACAAACATAGAGAAGCTAGTTTATAAATTATAAAATAGGAGATTTATATCTTATCCTAACTTTTTGGGATCTGTGAAGAAGCATGAGAGACTGATATGAATCTTGTGGAGTACTACACCCCAAAAGCTTAGCCAGGCTAGACACCATAGTTGGAGATTCCAAGATCTTGTACATTCCACTCTAGAATTCCATACTTAAGTCTTATACCTTGCAATTGGATCCTGAAATCCCATTACGCCTTGTACCCTTGTTCCACAACAGTTGACTATGTACTATCCCTTTGACTACTCTTGTACAAAGACCACATTACCATGTCACCACTTGTTTGCTGTTGAGAGGCATTGTGAAAAGCTTTTATATAAATTGATAAAAACTTAGGGAGTACCACATCACAAAAGCAAGCCAATCTAACTATAGTAGTCAGAGAGCCTAAGGCCTTATAAATCCCGTACCTTTAATTTGAGACTTGGGTTCTTACCTTGCAATTTGATTTTAATAGAGAAATGTCTTTTGTTTTTGTGTTGAGCACAATTTTAATACCTAGAAGTGGAATTGGTAATCTTTTAGGGCCAGTTAAGAATTAGGAATGGACTTGGCTGGTTATTTTGTGATTCCATGGACTGGGCTGGTTAGAATTTGCAGGCTCAATTTTAGTCCAAGTATTCAATTTCATGCTCAAAATTCTAGCTGCCAAATAGGTACTAAATGAAAGTTATTACTATTAGCAAAAAATTTCAATTTGTGTTTGGTTTTAGCGAAAAAAGCACACTGATGGTGTCCTAATTACAATTTTCTCGTGAGTACTGTACCTTTTTTACAACAAAAAAATGTCTATTTCACATTTAAAATTGTGCTGTCTTTTTGCAGGTTGATGTGATAGAGTCTCAATGGAATATTTTGCAATCTCATATTCAAGAGTCTCATGATTTTACAGAACTTGTGGGCTTTCATCAAGAGTAATCATTTTTGTATTGCATGCTTTTAGTGTTTACAGTCTTGCTTACTGAGCTATTTCAACATGCATACTCTGAAAACCAGCACGATCATGGTTATCCATATTAAATACAGCTCTTTTTGACCATTGACTCAGTAGGGCAACTTTTATACTATTGCTCACGTACAAGGATCATATTTCACTTTTTATGGTCAAAGATAACTTTGGTTTCACTCTGCTTCTATTGTATACGGTTAGTAATAGTAGATCAGAATAAAGCTTCTTGTACCCTGAACCAGTGGTTTAATGAGAAATAGGGACTTAATTAATCTGAAGTTGATTCTCTTTGGAAGTATGTGTTAGGTGCCTCGATGGTTAAACTGTTGTTGCTTTATGAATGATAACTCGCTATTTTACTTTGTTGTATTCCTTCTGGTGGCTATTTGACTTTTCTGTCTCCAACAGGTATCTGTCAGCCTTGATTTCACAAACTTTCTTGGACATTGGTTCTGTGTCGAGGATACTGGATAGTATCATGAAGCTTTGCTTGCAATTTTGCTGGAATATCGAGAACCAAGATAACAGTTCAAATACTTCTGAACTGGAACATATAGCTGAGGTGATATGCGTTGCTGGTTTTGTTTACCAAATAATTGTACAGGAATAAGTATCTAAAGCCGTTATTTCCCCCATACAATCTTATATATTAAACGTAGTAGGCTCAATCATGTGAGCATTTTTAATTAAGAGAAAAGAAGATACTAATTTGTGATCATCTTATTCAATCTGTCACATGTGATATTCAAGCTGTAATATTATGATATATTTTGTATATGATGATAAATATGTGAATTCTTTAGCTGTAACTTTTAGGTCTACCATAAGACAGACTGAATTGGATTTGAGGAACTTCAGAATGGACACAGTATTAGTTATCTACTCTTGAACTTGTCTGGTAGTAGTTAGACAAAGTACAATATAGTTGCTTCTTTATGGTTCTGTCCACAAACTACCTTTTTTAATGGAAGGTGGCAAAAATTTATACGGGAATGTTTACTTGAGACCTTCTATTTCCCCTCAAATATCTGAAGTTCTACCTCATTTGTCATTTTTTCTCTAACTTACTGTGTCAAAAATTGAAATTTTCTCTCTTCACTTCAGACATATTCATAGAAATTTACTGTACCTGGGGCTAAATTGCTGAGGTGGGTTTGTATTTAAATGCAATCTGTTTGTAATGAATAAAACCGTCCATTTTTCCTCCCTGTTTCAGTCGATTGGGCCTTTCCAAATTACTGGTTTCATTCTATATTTTGTATTAGATTTCCATCCTTTACTGAAATCTATCGTTTCTTTTGACTATTTATTTATTGTTTGCTTTCTCTAATCTAACATCATATATAGGAATTCAACAAGAAATCAAATTCCTTGTACACTATACTGCGCAGTAGCAGACTTGCTGGAAGTCAGCGAGCCCCGTTTTTGAGACGATTTCTCTTGCGATTGAATCTGAATTCCTTCTTTGAGGTAAAACAACCGGATACATACTTATTCAGGCTATTTAGATCAATATTTCTTACTGTTTGCTATTTTGTCCCTTAACAGTCAACTGCAAGAGGAGTTCTGAATGTTGTTAGGCCACGCCCTACACTTCCTGCTTTAAACCAACAGTAGTATCCATATCATTCCACCACAATTTCAGAGTTTCTTGCATCTCGGGGCATTTGGCATGTGAGCTTCCGTGGAGTGACAGAGTTTAATGTTGGCATTCGAGTGGCGATTGCTGTTTGACATCATGCATGTGTCCTCTGAAAGTCAATTGCACATTCCACTTGCTATGTGGTTCGTGATCCTAGCTGATTTGATTTTAATGTAAAAACTGGTCAGTTTGGTAGTGGTTCTCCATCCTTGCTGATTTTTATTTTTTTTTTTTTTTTTTTTTTTATTTAGTGGAAGCACTGGCCAGTTTAGAAGGTGGTTCGTGCTTGTGCTTTTGGTGGCTGGTAGAGATGGCTGTTGCTGTCTCTGCCACGGTGTTGCATTTTGTTAATGTGAGCAGTGATATTTGTGTATAGTGTAATTGATTTATAAGATTATTACTACATGCAATACGTAGGTGATCCAGCGTGGTTTTTGTTTGTTCCAAGATGTCTTTCTGTAATGAGGTATCACTATAAGGAAAAAAAATAAGGAATAAAAACAACTATGCAGACAGAATATGGGAGCTGAATTTCATCCTCATTACGCCATTATCTCTGCAACAAGCTCAGTAACAGAATAGAGCAGCAATACAGTGTTAAAAAAAAATCTGAAGGACTGAAAGATCCAGGGGGAGAAAGATCATGACAAAATTTCATTCCACACTCTAGGTCCTATTACTTATTCCTTCTGCCAATGAAAATCCCTTAATTAAGTGTTGGTTATTTTGGGTTGGTAGCTCCATCTCATTTCCAATTCCTTTTCTCTACGTGCTTCTTACCTTCTCTTCCAACGAATGATTCTTTTACCCCTTCTTGCCTTGTTACAATGCCTCCCCTTTAAATTAACCTTGTCCTCAAGGTTAAGTTCTGGGAAAGTTTGTTGCAATGCGGTAGTATCTTCCCATGTAGCTTGCTCATCCTCAAATCCTTGCAACTGGACTAGTTTTTGATGTACTTGTACTTTAAACCTTTTGTAAGATTTTTGCAACTTTACCAAAACGATGTCACCAATCTAAAATTCCAGTTGTCTCTTTTTACCTGCAAATTTCTTCATATGAGCTTGAGCTTTCAGTAAATTACGCTTTAGTTTATGAAGTGTAGTGTCTTTGGTTAAAAGCTTCTCTTGTAATGACACCGAATCTGCTAGGTCGATTGTATGCTTAGTCGACTTTGGCGGGTGACTCCTATAAACTACCTTAAAAGGTGTCAAACTAGTGCTATTGTTGTACCAGAATTCTGTCCAAGATAATAAGTTATTCGGGGAATCATGAATGAAGCATCGTAGGTACATTTCAAAACATTTGAATCCCATTGAGCTTAAACGTGTCGTCAAAGTGATTAGTAAAAACTTTATCTCTTTTTGAGACAATAGTCTTAGGAAACCCATGCAATTTAACATGCTTAACAATTACCTTAGCCACTTGTTTGCTGGTATAATCCGCTTTCATAAGAAAGAAATGAGGAGTCCAGATTCTTTATTGATTTTTTGGGTGTTGTCCTTTGCTGAGCATTGAAAAATATACTATATTGATATTTTAAATATTTTTTAATATATTTTAAAATGTCAAAATTAATGGTAATCAATATATTATGAAGATACAATAGAAGAACAACACAAAAAAAATTAACAGAGAATCCAAATTTAGAAATGAACATATTTTGAGAGTCTATCAATCACTACTAATATCACTATGAAACCATTTGATAGTGGAAGCCTTCTGATAAAATCCATGCTTAAATCTCCCAGTCGATAGGGTAGTGTCACTTTTGGCCTGCTGACATAAGCACTGGTGTATGAAATCTCACATCTTTTAACATTCCCTTCCAATAAAATTGAGTCGAAATTCTGGCCAAAATTCTGTCCACTTTCGCATGTCCACCTAGCAAGGAAGTATGATACTCATATAAAAGTTGCTTGATCAAGGCATGATTATCAAGAATCACTAATCGACCCTTCCAATACAATAATATATCCTGTATTGAGTAGTGAGGGTTTGGTGCCTTGTTTGTAAATATAAGTTCTTGATAGGTTGTAAGTGAAGGTCACGACTTATAACCTCTTTCAATTCATCAATAAGGTGAAGTTGTTATTTTGACTAAGCCTTGAAGAATGACCTGGAGAGGGAATCTGCAGCTAAATTGTCCTTGTCTAGGTTGATATTCAATGGAAAAATCATATCCCAACAATATATTGCAGAACAAAATATTGTTTGTTCGGACATTTATGGTTAAGAGAAAATATTTCATCATAAGTAAAACAAAGATCCTTCTCATGTCTTAAGTGTCTTTCCGTAGAAGTTAACTTTCAAACATTGTTTGTCTTATAATTTGGTGATGGTAATAATGGAGTTAATGTCGTGGATTTGAGGGAGGCGCCTTCTCCATGCACCTTCAAGGCTTCTTCAGTACCCCCAAATTTACCATTTTATCCCTAATTAATTTGTAGGTGCAGTGGGTGAAAACGGGTGGAGGAGTAGTAAATGAAATTTACTGCGACAACTATTTTGCTTGTCTCTGCACCCCCAAATTATTTCATACCTTCTTTCTCTCTGTTTCTTCTCCGTTCCATTTTGAGTGTGGTCCCTTCATTTTAATTTTCTCTGCTTCATTCTCTCGGTGGTCCCTGGTCCGAGGTTCGTATGTCCTTGAAGGTCTTCCCCGAGGTTCAGTTTCATTCATTCTTTTTTTTGGCAAGCTCTCCTCTTATCATCTCTGCAGGTTAGACTCTTCTAGAATGTTTTGGAATTTGATTTGAATGGTTGAAATATTAATATCAGTTTTATATTTTTTTTTCATTTTTATTCTGTGAAACAGATTTCGTGATACGTTTCAAGAAAAAGCAAAATGGATTTCAAAATCCGTTTGGAAATTTTTTTTTTCCAGAAACGGAATTCGTAATCCGTTTCAGAAAAGTATGAAATGGATTTCGAAATCCGTTTCATAAGTTTCCATGTCTTTGTTTTATAAAACGACTTTTAGGATCCGTTTCATACATTTTTGAAACGGATTTCGAATTCCATTTCACAAATTTTTTTTTTCTAGAAACGGAATACGAAACAGAATACGTGATCCGTTTCAGAAAAGTATGAAACGGATCCTGAAATCCGTTTCATAAAGTTTCATGTTTTTTTCTGAAACAGATTTTAGGATTCGTTTCATACTTTTCTGAAAACTTTTCTGAAATGGATCATGTATTCTGTTTTTGAAAAAAAAAATTGCCATCTTTAATGGTAATTCTGTCATTGATCACGTATTCTGTTTCATACTTTTCGAATATTCTGCATAATAGGTAATTCTGTCATTGATTTAATGGACTGGGTCTAAATTGATAAGTCTTATTTTTCTTAGGATATCAAATTTGCCATCTTCCATGTTAGTAATGAGATATTTTGCATTTTGAATATTTTTGCCTCCACCATTACCACAAAACTCTCCACATCTCCTTGAACCTCCACGACCACAACCCACCCAAGCTCGCCTCCACCACCACCCTCTCCACCTAACACCGTGTCATACACCACAAGCCTCACCACCATTGAGGTTCCTGCCTCACCGGAGAACCACCCACCTCTACTGCAACGACCATGGCAGAACGTGAAACCCCTCACACCAAAACGTGACCACCATGGCAGTCACCTTCATGACAAAGATCGATGCCACCTCTGCTGCGAAACCACCTTGACAATGACGAAGCCATCGTGAGGCACTCCCACATGCGACGCCACAACCTGAAACGCCAAAATAAAAAATAAAAAAACGAAACGAAATTCATGAAAGCAAATTTTTTCATGAAACAAATTTTGATATTCGTTTCATACTCTAGTTTCGGAGCTGTCGTCGGCAAAAACGAGAGGCGTTCAACCTCTCTTGTTCTTCTTCTCCATAGGGTTTACTGAGTAACTCCCTGCACACTATTAGCTAGAGCGGTAAATTGGATGTAATAAGCCTGGATATCTATCACAACACATTAGAATTATCAAAATCGGAAAAAATCAAGCTTAACGCTCGAATTTGGAATGGTGGATTATTCACACTATTCCATGCCAATGAATTTGGAATGGAATGGTGGAATGGTGGTTTAATCTGGAATGGGGGTGCATACCCTTTTCATGTCATTGAGGCCACAATCACCTACACCTAAACATCAAGGGAACAAAAGCACAAGTGATTTCTGCATGCTCTAGCATACTTAAAAAGTATTTACAATTATTCAAGTGGAATAATGGATGGTCGATTCTTTACATTGTACTCCTCCGTCATGTTTGGCTTAAAGAACTTCTCCAGTTGACATTTATGACTCCTCCGAAATGAACTAATAGTTTGCAACACCTACTTTTTACCACATTATTCTATATCAAACTTTGACTACACCAAAACATATTTGAATTAACATTATATCAAATAAGAAATAACTAGTAAAATATATCAATGATAAGAAAAAAAATGATACCTTGACTATTTTCCACATATCCTTCAAATTATTTTTCAACTCTCTCCAAGTTGTGTATGTCAAAGTAGCAATGTGTGCAATACATCGAAATTGTGACAATGCAAATTGGTATCCCAATATGGAAACTCAAAGAATATATTTTTTTTGTCCATGGATCAACATTATTTATTTTTCACTTTTGAGCATTTCCAAATAAATTCTATATTTCACATATTTTTCCAATATAGTAGACCATAATAATGGAACCGAAGTAACTCCAAATTCTTCATGGCCATAAAAAAACTTCTTATTTTTTCACCATTTGTGATTGGAGTCCAAAAATCTACGATGACCCATGTGGCACATCTTTTTTACTTTTCGGCAAGTACTTTTCCATGCATCATAGTTACACATAAGGCATATCAACTTTCCACTAGTACACTAACCCGATAACATAACATAGGTTGACAAATAAGTTACAATCCAAAATAATGCAACTTAAACATTAAAATGTTGCTTACTATATAAGTATCATAAGTTTAAAATCCTATCTCTAATAACTTCTTTAACTCATCAATTAGAGGTTTTAAATAGACATCCATGCTACTTTTAGGGGAAGAAGGACCTGAAATAAGTAAAGATAACATCAAATAAAGTTGCTTCATAAAGACCCATGGAGGTAGGTTGTATGACATTAGAACAACTGACCAAATACTATATTTGCTGCTCATTGTCTTAAATGGATTAAAATCCATCACTTGCTAACCCAAGCCTCATGTTTCGTGGATCCATCGCAAAATCAAGATGTAGTGAATCAAAAGTTTTCCAAGCAAGTGAATATGTAAGATTCCTTAATTTTCCATCATTAGTACGATTCTTCCCATGCCATTTCATTGAATCAACCAAATTTTATGATATATATAGCTTCTTGATCCTCGATTTAAGGGGAAAATACCTCAACACTTTGGCTGGAAGTGAAGGTGAAGCTACATTGCAAGAAACTTTTTTCTTAGAATTTAGACCCCATCTCTTTATATTTAGAAGTGTCACACATGGAGCATGTATCTTCATTCTCATGCTTATTCTAAAATAGGATAAAATCATTGAAGCAAGCATGAATTTTTTTCATAACTACAACATAACTCTTTGATTAAGTATTTGCAATCTTGGAATGTTATTGGCAATGAAAAGTTTTTAGGAAGAAATTATTTGATCAATTGTAATAACACACTAAATGATACATCGTTCCATCCATAAAGATTTTTTATACATAGTACATGAACAATGATTGATGATTTTGAAAAAAAAAATTACAACTAGGATATGTTTCTTGACTACCATCATATACTATTTTGTATATCCTCACAATTTCTATATCAAGCTCCTCATCTTCATTCAAGATGTCATCAAAATTACACTCAGACATCATGAAAGTATCCCCTAAAAGGTCATCAAATTATCATGCATATTACCCATTTACTAGGTCTTTACAAGTTATACACATAATTGTACAAAATAAATTTCGTACAAAATTTAATTGTACAAATTTTAACTATACCAAATTTAATCATATAATTCAAAGTGGAAGTAGTGGAAGGTCATCCAGGGAATGTAGGTTTTGGGCTATCACAAACATGGGACTATACGAAGGTAGACTTAAGAGCCCAAAGTTTTAACTGATATAGATTAAAAAAAAGATTCAAAAGTAGGATGATAGTAATACTTTTTATAAATTGAAAAGCAGTCAATCATGTGCTATTTGTTCTAGCTAAAAAGTACTAAGATTAATCAATTAGAATTTTATAATTATAGGTCTTCACAACTTGTACAAATAATTCAACAAACTAAAATTTGTACAAAATTTAATTGTACAAATTTTAATTGTACAAACTTTAACTTTACAAAATTTAATCATACAATTTTTTTAATGTTTTGTCTAACACATTCTCTTGGTCTTCACAGGTTTATAAATAATGGAGTTAGAGAGGGAAATGAAGGTAGGAGAGAGCGGTGTTTGAAATGCAAGAGTCTTGGTTAGAGAAACAAGTAATGGTAGTGTCGTCATCAAAGAAGAAAGTAATGCTGATACGAATAAACTACAATGACCAGAACTTGTACGCTCTCAAGTGGACCCTGAATCACTTCTTTCTGACTCTAATCTTTAGGTTAGTTCTTGTGCATGCAAAGTTCAACCCCTCTTCCTCTTGCTTTGTTGGGCATGGTACGTATCTTCTACTATTATCTTCTATTTTTTTTCTTAGTTCAATTCAGAATCCCTTCTTTGGTGTATGTTGGTTCTTGTGGATGACAACTATTCTAAATTACGGTATGCGTTGACAAGTTCAAAATAAAGGATTTATGATTTACCTTTTGTAATTTGTGAGTACAATCACAAGATTTAATAAGAACGTTCTATGTTTATAGTAATATTTTTCAATGTTTATACGATTATAAGAACGTTTTATGTTTATAGTAATATTTTTCTATATTTATACGATTATAAGAATGGTTCTATGTTTATAGTATTATTTTCCTCTTAAGTATCTACGTATTCATGGAAAGTGCTGAACAAGAATGTTGAACAATGCGGTGATGGAAAAAAGATAAATACACATTTTATACGAATTTGTGCAATTTCTTTTTCAAAATAAGTGGAAGATTAAACTTTCAGTACTTTCAAGGTAAGAAGGAGATTACTAAAAAAATATATATATTTATAGTATTCTTCTCTTTATATAAATTTTTTTTCTTAATTATTTTTAATTAAGCCATAAAAACTTGTTTATAAATAGTTTTCATTTATTTTTCAAATAGTTCTTACATAAATTATATGAAAAATACTTATAATAAGGAGGTGTAACATTTAATATGGTATGTATTCAAATTTAACTTTTATTATAAATAATAACAACACAATCAGCACAAAATTAAAAACATGGAAAATCCAATTCAAAGAAAAATCACAACCAAGAATAACACTGTGAAAATTATTGCAACACATGGACAATACTCTCAAATCCCTTGAACCCAAGTACACTCGCACTCTCCAAAGCTAGAATTTAACCTAAATCTCACAATACTTTATTACAAGAATACAAAATAAGCTTAAAGGATCTTTGACTTGGGACAAGAAACACCATGGACCTTAAATCCATTATATAGCCACTATCATCCATTACATGACTTATCCTAGGTGATATAGGACTTACCAAATGTATTTTTATCAACCTAACAATCTCCACTTGATGAGAATAAAACCCATTTCCATTACACGAATTAGCAATCATATACTCCGTCGTAACGAGTATATTCACATGGAATATAAACCATTCCAAATACACATGTATCAATCTGCCAAAAACAAAGAGTAGCCATATGTCAGATATGACCAATCAGAACTTACCACGTTACTTTCTTCTTCTTCAAGTAAATTTGAAAACATAAAGATTCTCTATCTTCTCAACATTGCAGTAGGACCTAGCTGCCACCACTGCACAAAACCACCGTGCGAACCTTGCGAACAAATTGTCACAGATTGAACATCCGCCCCTTGTAGCCACTGCGCCTCGCAACCATTGTGAAATGTCGTCGCTCTCGAGCTTCACCCTTTCCGTGTATATCGAGCGTTATCGCGAAATGACGTCGCTCTTAAGCATTTTTTTATAGATCACCATTGCACTGTCATTTATGTTGTAGATCAAACTCCATCATGAGCCACAATGCGTCATCATCGAAGAAGAGACTAAATCATTCGAAAGCCATTGTGAGCTCAACCCTCGTTTCATCGGAGACCACTGTGAGCTTTAAGTGCCACCACACACAACTGTGCCAACGTCAGCCACCACAAGTTCCACCATTCGCAAATTTTAAAAAAATGCGAACTTCATTACGTCTAGATCAGCTAACTCCCATGCATATCGAACCAACAACAACAGTCATAGGAGTAGATATGAACCAATGATCACCTCAACCATGATTCACACACAGGTCTAACTCTACCTCTATAGACCTCCACGAACCAAACCTAAATTCACCATTGTCAAAGAGTAGTCCTTTTTTCATGGCAAAGTATATGTGCCTTAAGGACACTCAACATATTGATTTTACATAAGATCATCATCTCCTAAAATGAGAGAGGCAACCTTGTTGTTTCAATCCAACTCACCTTTTCGTGATGTTCCTCCATTCAGACAATGTTTCTTCAAATGCCCAGATTTTCCACATTTCAAACATACTAATTTCTTTTTGTGGTTCTTGTTTGCATGTGTTCTACTTTTAATCGTCATTGTTGAGTTAGTTGACATACTTTCAACACTTTTCATCCTCCTTTCTTTAGAAAGAATCTTGCCAGCAACTTCATCAACGCTTAAGGTTTTTCTTCCCATACATCGAGCAGGCTAGATAAGCTCAAAGGAAGACAGAAGAGACCAATGAGCCTTAGTGCTACATCTTATTCTTCAATCTTGACTCCAATCGCCTCTAATTCAGAGACAATTTCATTGATATTGCTAAGATGATCAAAGATTTTTCTATCATCACCCATGCGTAGGTTATGAAACCTCTCCTTCAACAACAATCAATTTGAGCTCTTTGCCTAATATAATAAGCCTTCAAGTCTCTCCAAAGTTCCTTTGCGGTCGACATTCTCTGCATGTTTGCAATAACATTTTTATCCAAACACAAGCGAATTGCACTAGCAGCTTTCAAATCTAGTTTCTCACACTTTTCTTCCACCATGTTACAATTTCTTCCTTTTAATACCTTGTGTAATCCAGATTGTATCAACACATCTTTGACTTGAGTTTCTCACAAGCCAAAGTTGATCCTCTATCAAATTTCTCTATGTCACACTTGACAACACTTGCAATAGTTTCATATCACTAAGAAGTCAAGGTCTAAGGCAATTTAAATATCCCTTTCTCCTTCCACCCTCTAAGGTACCTTTTAAGGATAAAATTGTGACGGAGCTCATGCTTCAAAGCGGAGAATATCTCGGATGTATGGTGATTGATAGCGATTCTATCATCGGACTTGAGACTGGAACATTGATGCCCACCGTGGGGCCAATAACGGAATCATCGGTCCTTTAAGCCTCCATTGGGGATAATCCGTCATTCCCGTTAGACCTTGATTGAGGGCTTATGTTCCTACCACACTTAATAGTCTCACATCGCTTAGAAGTCGAGGTCTATGGCAATTTAAAACTCGTTCCTCCTTTTATCCTATGAGGCGTGTTTTAAGGACAAAACTGTGATGAAGTCAACACTTCAAAGCCAACAAGACTTCATATGTATGGTGATTGACATATATTTTATCATCGAACTTGAGACAGAACAATTATAATCCATAAAAAGTGTTATTCTTTTTAACACTAGCGGTGGCCATGCACATGTAACTTTTCATTATATTCTAAGAGAATTGACGAAAACAAGTTTTGGAAAAATATAAAACTATTATGCTTAGGAGTTGGAAAGAAAGAAAAACTTAATAATGTTTGCTTTACGATGATATCCAAGATGAATGGAAAGAGAAGAATGACGTAAATTAAAGAAATAAGGTTAAATATGTTTTTTGTCCCTTAACTTTCAGTGAACTTTGGAATTAGTTCATTTCAAAAATTTTGATCAATTTAGTCCTTCATCTTTCGAAATACATGGATTTAGTCATTTTAATCAAATTTTGTTAAATTTATTTGACATTTCAAGCGCATTTCATAATAGTATTTGACTTAACATTAAAACAAAAATGTGTCAAACAGTATAAACAACCCAAATACAATCTTGAAATGCGTACAAAACATCAAATAAACCTAACAAAATTTGATTAAAATGACTAAATTCACGTATTTCGAAAGATGAAAGACTAAATTGGTCAAAAGTTTCGAATGAACTAATTTCAAAATTTACCGAAAGTTAAAGGACAAAAAACATATTTAACTAAAGAAATATAATGAATTATTAACATAGGAAGAAAATCATAAAATAAATAAATAGGTGTGAAAAATAATAATAAATAAAATTATTGGATTAATATTTTGAAAATAAATACCAATTATCGTCCATTTATTATTTTAGTTGAGACCAATTTTTTTTTAACTTATTTTGCACCCAATACACTTTTATTTTTCATTTTTGTATGATTTTTGGTTCGCACCATCAGCTCGCAAAAATAAATACCAAAAAACAACTTAGATTGTGTAAATAAATTGCTTTTGGCCTAAAATGATACAAATATTTTTTAATCTTTCCTACTACAACTACATCTAAATTTGCGCAAGAAAACGCTCATTTAAATAATATGAGAAAATACAACTTCACTAAAACTTCTATTCTATTTTTCTTTTCATTTTTTCGTTATATTATTAATTGCAACTTCTATTTTGTTTTTATTTATATTTTTCTCTTTATCTATCTTTCCATCCTATACATAGTTTACGATGCACATTTGTCAAAAGTAAAGCATCAAAGAAAAGGAATAAGGGGAGAATGAAAATCAATTTATAAAGGTTTAGATACAAAAATTAAGTAGAAAGTTAAAATGCAAGAAGAAAAAAGAGGTTAGGTGAAGGGTGTAGGTGGCTCCTCTCCAAAGACTAAAATATCAAATAGTAGGTAGATATGATACATAGATGAGATGAACTATTAGCAAAATTAGTTCCAAATGACCTTATTCATAATTTATTAAGGCAGAAACTCAAAACAAATGTGTTTCGACAATTTTGAAAGCTAAAACATACTTTTGTGCATTAAACTAATTAATTAATGTATGTATGTATGTATATGTAGGTGCATAAAATAAAATCGAGAGAGGAAGGAAAGAGATATGAAAAAGCATGATGATGTATATATAATCCGAGCCACAGAGTGTGAGAGAGAAAGAACTCACCACCAACCAACGATACAAAGCAGAGGTAGGTAGCAGATAAGCCACCTCAACACAACACACCATAACATAACTTCCACACTCTCTCACACATTCAACCAAACACCTTAAGGTTATCGTCATTCTTCCAAAATGGATTCAACTCACCAAATGGAAACAGAGAAAGAAGAACAGAGACAGAAGACGCCACTCTCCACAGAACCACCATTTGCAGTGGCATCACTATCTCTCTCTCTACCCACCGTTTTCCCCTTTCGACAACCCAAGATCTCATCAACCCCTCAACCCAACAAGGTCAAGGTTCCAACCCAAGCTTCATCCCTAACCCACCTTTCTCTCTCAACCGCTTCGCCGACTCCTTCCAAGACCTCCTTCAAATCCTCCCTCTCCGCCACTCCTATCCACGCCCCTCTATCTCTCGGGCCCAACCGCCCCCGCGACCCCTCCAACTCCGCCGCGCTTCGCCGCGCCGCTGTGGTCTGGTTCCGCAACGACCTCCGCGTCCTCGACAACGAGTGTCTCGCCTCTGCCAACAATGAATCTCTCTCCGTCCTCCCCGTCTACTGTTTTGACCCCGCCGACTACGGCAAGTCCGCCTCCGGCTTCGACAAGACCGGCCCCTACCGCGCCAACTTCCTCATCGAGTCCGTCGCCGACCTGCGGCGGAATCTCCAGGCTCGCGGCTCTGATCTTGTGGTGCGCGTCGGCAAGCCCGAGACCGTGCTGGTAGAGATGGCGAAGGCCGTTGGGGCCGACGCGGTGTACGCGCACAGGGAGGTTTCTCATGACGAGGCGAAGACGGAGGAGAAGGTGGAGGCAGCGATGAAGGAGGAGAATGTGGAGGTAAAGTACTTCTGGGGAAGCACGTTGTATCACGTGGAGGATTTGCCTTTTAAGCTTGAGGATATGCCTACCAATTACGGAGGGTTCAGGGATAGGGTTCAGAAATTGGAGATTAGGAAGACAATTGAGGCTTTGGATCAGCTAAAGGGAATGCCTTCTCGCGGAGATGTTGAGATTGGTGATATTCCTTCGTTGATGGACCTTGGTCTTAATCCATCTTCCGCAATGCCACAGGTTTGTTTATTCGCTGTTCATGCATATTGGTTTCAAGTGTTGTCACCAATGGTCTTGTTGGTTTCAACTGCTATCATCAATGATCTGTATTTCGCAGGATGGGAAGGCTGGTGCTAATGCTTCTATGGTAGGAGGGGAGACTGAGGCACTGCAGAGGCTGAAAAAATTTGCGGCTGAGTGTGAAGCTCAGCCACACAAGGGGAATAAGGATGGAACACACAGTATATATGGTGCCAACTTCTCCTGCAAGATTTCTCCGTGGTTGGCAATGGGATGTCTCTCCCCTCGCATAATGTATGAAGAACTGAAGAAGACTGCCAGCAGGTGCGTTGTTCTTTGTGTTCTTCTGTTTAAGGGGATTCTTTTTGGAATGAATAGGGTGTTTACTAACTGGTGAATTGTGTTACTGCAGATCCATTTCGGCATCGTCGAACCGGACTGATGGTGGTAATGGCTCGTCCAAAACTGGAACAAATTGGTTGATGTTTGAGTTGCTATGGAGGGACTTCTTCAGGTAGCAATGCTTTGTGCACGTCCTTTTACCTGGCTTGCAACATTAGTGTACATTTTTTCTTTGCATGCGATATATGGAAACGGCAATGGAGCACTGGTTGGGGAATTTTCCTCCCCCACCCCCATACACAAAATGTTAGGGATTAGCTTTAATCAAGTCTCTTTCGAGAATCATGTGCGACTTTTTTACTTTTCCTAATGCAAAAATAAGTAACAATTATATTTAAGAAATTATAATCATAGTAGTCAATACCTTACTTTGGGGATAGTGAATTTGGACCAGCCTTGTACACTATTGGATTCAAATAGATGAGTGCTTTTTCAATAGAGGCCATATATTGTGGCTGCTACTTTGACACAAGGTTCAGAAACCCATTTTTACCCCATAAGACTTGGGCTTTTAAGGTAAAATATTTCATTACAGGTTACCTCTGTTTGACCTCTATTCCTTCGCACGTTATAGGACTATTTTTTTCTTGTGTTCTGCTCTTCCTTGAAACTTCCCAGCTCATATTCTGGTATTTCTTTCATTTTTTTTATATATAGATTTAACCGCCTTCTATGATATTTTTTATTTCGTTATTATGTTCTTATGGGTCCTATGGGTTAATGGTGATTGTTGGTGTGCACTGTATAACCTACAATTGGATTTTTTTTCCTTGTTTTTGGAGTACTTTTATTTGCAGTGTAAGTTTAGTCTGTATTATAGTATTCAAAATAGTGGTTGTCCCAATAGCGTTTTCAGAGTTAGCTGTGGCAAGCCTCTATCAGAAACTGATAACCATGCTTAAAGTATTAGTCTCTTTTTCTACTATTTGCAAAATGATGGAGTTAGTACTGTACCGATGTTCAAAAATAACCGTTATAGAGCTGCCATAACAGCGTAATGCTATACCGTTACTATATCCCCAACCCCTTCCCAGAGGCAAGATGTCCACTTCATGAGCACCATTGGATGGCTTGTTTAGATGGGGAATTTTGGCCTTCTACCGTGTTCCACCATCTGTTATTTGTAATCTTTTAGTGTACACAGGAAAGTTGCAAACAACTGATCTAAAACATTAAAGTTGCAAACAACTGATCTAAAACATTAAAGTTGCAAACAACTGATCTAAAACATTAAAGTTGCAATTTGTAATTATTGCTCTAAATGTGGTAAATCTCAAGTGAATAAACCTTTAATGTATTGAGGTTTTAAAAAAGGGTTTCTATGAATTGTAACCACGATGTCAAGGCTTTTAGGGTCATTGCAATTACAACTGCATAATATTGTAATTACAACGTTTCCATCCCTGCAATTCTAACTACAATGTTCCAATGTGAAGGCTTTTAGTGTTTTTCCCATTGCAATTTCAATTGCGACTGCATTTGTCTACAATACAATGACATGGATCATGATGGATTTGTAATTTTGATGGATCATGATATCAGCAATGTCTTTCACTTACAGTTTTGAATGATTTGCTCGTCTTATAAGTTTAAAGTTGGAAAGATATATTTCCCCCTTCCTTGAAATGTAAGGGTCTTGTGGTTCTTGAAAAAAACAATAATTCTGATTCAGGTTTCCTATCTGACCAATAACGATCATGAAGTTCTGTTTTTGAGAGATTACTGACAATTGTTTTTGTTCCTCCAATTATCAATACAGAGGGATAGTATTGAAAATAACATGTATTACTGTGTTATTTGTTGGTAAAACATTATCTACGAATACTGTTTCTGGCAATAACATATAGTATGATTTGTGAAATTTTCATCTCGTTGGATTTGTCCAGGTTTATAACAAAAAAATACAGCTCTGCAAAGAAACAGCTGGAAGCTGCTCCAGCTACTGCATGTGCCGGTGCTTTTGCTTAAACTAGGAGTTCTAGTGAACATGTGAAAGTTTGTTTCAGGATGTGGGTTGCTTCCCTACGCAGACGTGGCAGTAGGGGGATTTGGTTTCCCTTCTGAAGTTCTGTTGTAACTGGCAGATACATTATTTCAATATGGAAGCTTTACATTATTTTGTCGATGGCAAGTGTTAGTTTTCTTAAAGTAGCATTTCGTCTGCATCGGGCATCGTTTGACTAGATCGTTGAGTTCCATTTATGTCCCTGACGTTCCCCCAGTATCGATATTTTTGGAGAAATTCGAAATTTAAAATGTAGACCTGAGTCCCAAATTCTTGTCTGACTTTCCCTCTAATAACGATATCTTTAGAGAAATTTTAAATTTAAAAAGGGATGTAATTATATATTTTTAATAATATCAGGGTGAACTTTCCGGCCTTTTATTTCAGTTATGCAGAATAAAGGAAGTGACTGTGGCTAAACAAGAATTCTACCAGCAATTTTGATGAAAGTTGGAAGACTGTGAATCAGATTAATTTAAGATAGCTTTTCTAATAATGGGTGCTTCAATATTTTCATGATGAATTGTCATCGGAGGACAATTGTTATAGGAATTTAATTTGGGTATGCTGTTACTACCTTAAGTGAGTCGTCGTGGACGAGAAGCAACAAAGCTATTCTTAAAATACCCTCGGAGTGGGCATGGTAAATCAAGTTTCTACAATGTCTCTCGAGGGAGAACTCGGTTCTTTGAGGGAAGCGTAACAAACAATACAACATCAGTCAAGTGGGTAAATCAGAAAAGGGAAGAAGAATAGAAGAAAATACCGAAAATAGGTTTTACTGCTGTTCGCCAGCTGGACGAAGTTTGATGTCACTGGAGAAACATAATTGCACTAGAGGATATTGCGTAAGCTCTACACAATAAATATAAGTGTCTAAAATGATTCTATGTAGATATCCAAATTGGTTTACAGAAGTTGAGAAAGTTGAACCATAACTTGATTAAAATTCTTATATAAATAAGTCCTTAAAAATTTATCTATTAGCATATAATTTTTTTACAAGCATTTGATATTCAAAATACGAACACATTTTCTTTATATTTGATAAGGAAAGATTCATATGCAAGAAGATCAAATTTTTTAAAGACTCATCTGTATAAATATTTTATTTTATTCAAAACCTATTGACGAAAGCACTTATCTTTCATACATCAATATGGTGTTTACTCAATATTTTTATATAAAATTCTAAATGAATCCAGAAACCTTGAGTGAAGATAGTACAACAAAGATAATCCACAACAACATGAAAAAGGCACAGGTGATCCATGCCCAGAGCCTAGGCCCTCCTAGCTCTGCGCCAAAAATTATACGCCTGAAAACCAAAACCGATATACACCCAACAGAAGTGCAAAAGAAAACAATCAGAGAAAAGCTTAGTCCCCCTGCACTTTGGATTCGGAGAGGTTCTCGATATGCTATGAAGTTGTACAAAGTATCAATAAGCCATGGAACACCAATTCCAACATATATATTCACTGAATTGCTGCAAAAAAGAATAAATAACGAAATAAATAACCAACTTTATAAAGGATTTGGTAAGCCATAAAAGCAAGCGATATTTTCATCTATGCTTCATAAATACAGGATTCAGATGGGTGTAAAATGCAAGAGAAAACATATTACAAAATAGTAAACTTTCAATCTGAAATCCTAGAAAATGTTTTTTTAATTATTTAGAAGGCAATACAAGCATTTCTATATTAGTATGCAAGATTTCCTAGTATCCGGAAGCCTTCGCAAGGACAAAGTGAATAAAGAATATGTATAACTGTGATCTCTGCTCTATTGGGTTATTCATGTAGATACTGAGTTATTTCTAATTGTTATGAAAATGATATCTAAGTTTTTCCATTTATGAAATTAACTTCATGGGAAAAATATGTTATGTTAAAAAAATGTATTCATAGATAAACATTTGTCATTTGAGAAACTTGTGTAGGTACCTACATTCATACCCCTCAAGAATTAAAGGACAACTTTAAGATAATTATTATTATTTTTTTTTTTGCAATTAACATTTCAATTTTCCTTTATAGCATGACATGATGCATACATACTTCATGAACTTCTATAAGCCAGCTCCACAATATTAGTACTAAAAACATAATCAGTATCGATCAAATTATGTTTTAAATCTAATGAGATGCTAGAAACACATAACCACACAGGAGTTGAATCTCTTGAGATAATAACATTCTTTTAGAAGCATCAAGTTATAAACTACTAAAGTATAAAATATCAGAAGCATCTAGGAATAAGTACTAATGTAAATTCAAGAAAAGTGTCAAGCTCATGATGTAATGATGACATGTGAACGATTCCTAAAGATAGAATGAAGTGAATGTCTCAGTGACCTGCAAGTGATGTTTGCAATTGCAGAATCAGCAGTTTGTTGACGTTCAGCAGCAATCTTGCTTGCCACTAGATCAGGCCACGAGGTTCCACTGGCTAGGGCTGTAAATGCTATCACGTAAGCGTTTATTCCTGTCCAAGACGGAAAAAAACTCAGAAATGTAAAACTGACAACTGTAAAGACTACTTTGAATCTATAATGATCTGCAAAGAAGAGAACAGGAATATCATCGAGTGAGAAAGAAACCTGTAACACAACTTATAAGTTCTGTGATCTTAGTCACAATGTAAGCTATCCCGCTGATGAAAAGCAGGGAGCAAATGAAGGAGATCCATCCATGAGCAATTTGGCAAGGAGGAACAAAAGAAAAAAGAAATCTCCATGGTAAGAGCAGCAATTTCCATAAAGTTCCAGCTAGGAGGAGATACGTATTTTTCAATTTTTTTGATTCTGGGTTCTCCAACTGTTGAAATCACAGACCAGACTTCAGATATTGCAATATATTGTTCGAAATTTTCATCAGTATTTGATAGTACATTAAGGTTCTCAATATTTTCTGCAATGCATTAATAATCACTTTATCCAAATCCTAACTTTAACAGTAAGTTCAAAGTTTAAATTAATGTCTACAATTTATGACTACATAAAGTAACAATAAGGATATATCTACTGAAATGCAGCTTGAGTAGTTAAGAATTTTCATTTTATAATTTTGCATGTCATTTGATAGTGCAGGATCATAAAATTATTCAAGGAATTTGGAAAAGCGACATGGGAGAACGATGGAGTCATAATTATGGGAATTATCAAGTGGAAAAACATAAGAGTGTGACATAAGACAGGAGCGCAGGCATGATCTTCAAATTGGACTTTTGCTTAAAAACCTTGAGGCCATTCATCATTTTTTTCCCCCTGCTTATTATTGTTTTCTTTGTGCTTCAGGGCTAGAAATAATTTCATATTCAATTGGTTTTCATAAAAAGAGTGAATTTATTGACAGAAAGTAATCATATAATTCATTCATTGAAGAACACATTAGAACATAAAGGAACTTAACTCCGTCAAACAAAGTGTGTTTGTGACATTTATGTGGGTATATCTGAGATTATCAATCGCACTATCGCAAGAGAATACAAGAGGCTCATATCCAAAAAATCATAGAAATTACCTAGTTACAGTTTCAGTAACAATGTTAGAGTAAGATCTTGCTCTAAATAGTTTTATGAAAAAATTGGATCTTCAAGATCTCAACATTGTCAAATTGATAATGTAGTAAGGCTAGGCTATGGTTCTTAATGACATTATCATTTAACCTTAAAGATACACATGCAACATAAATAAAGTACCCTCAGTGCATCCACAAATTGCTGTCTCCAAATTGTAAGCAAGTGGGTATCCTCCAACGTTGTTTCCTTAGCTTTGACCAAAATTTCAGCCTCATCATCTGTTTGAGGTACTGTGACACACAATGGATATGCAAATTACAAAATTTGGACACAAGATGGCTCTGACATTTCAGGATGTTTCTAATGCTGAACAAGCTGCTTCAGGAGAAGAAAGCATTTTGATAAGTCAGGCCAAACTTTACTACATTAAGGTGGAAGAACTACCAGTGGGGTTTTCTGAATGAATGGAAAAAATATCAACAGTGTCGCCAGTTTCTTCACTAACATGCTTTATCTCAGAGAAATTCATCTGCTGATAGACTTCCTGTTGAAAATAAGGAGTCTCCTCTGGTACCCAATCCTCTGGCCTCTCATCTCTTGCACTTTAAATGAAAAACAAGGCATCAAACTAGAAAGATTCAAGATAATTATGAAACTTAAGTCCTTTTAGTTAAATATAATAAAAAAGAAGCAAGTAGAAGCACATACATTGGTAGAGAAATATAGGGCCAACGTTTATCTTGAGCATAAGCATGTATCAATAGTAATCCATATTGTAGTACAGTCAACAGGGCCTCCCACAGAGTCACAACGTTTGGAGTCCATACCTACATTTTCTTGATGAGTATTCCCACAAGAAGTGTGTTGTTTTCAAGTACTTTTGTTTTTAAACTAATCTAACATCAAGAGTTATAATTATTCTGACTTGCTGATTGGGACACAAGATTGTAATGAAGTGCTAACTTAGGAAATGCAGTTGCAAATGCACTTATAGACATTGGGCATGGAAACCTAAGAACCACATCTAGCATTCTTGGAAGCGCAAAAGTCTAAGAACTTTTATCTCTATCTTTCTCTAAATTTTGCACAGGTTAAACTACAGTTTCTATGGTGAGAAGTCTTCTAGCGAGGAATGTAGGCCAGGTCATAGTTCTAAAACAAACAGGAATAAGTTAATGAAAATAACAAGGAAGCAAACAATGGCTATTTAAAATTTTTGGAACATTACCTCCAAAATTATGTATAACCAAATGTAAGCCCAAAATGACCAAAACAGCTCCACCAGCCATACCCCTAGATCAGCAATCTTCTTCAGCTCTCCTGCTTTTGGAACTACTACACAAATAGCGTGGATGGGGAAAAGGTCAAATGCAGCAGAACCAACAAGTGTTCCGGGTCCCAAACCTGAATATTTAGCAATTATAAAGATTTTATTTCATTGATTAACGGTCTAAGGCCCCTAAGCAATTCTATAAAGAACTTAAGCTCATAATAAAACAAATACTGCACCATCAAATATTATTCAAAAGGAAGAAAGTCACAGTATGCACCCAAGTCACTTATCAGAAGAATCTATTGGTCATAGTGTGTATGCGCATATACATATACATATTAACATTTGTTTAGCAATTTGGACAGGGAAAATAGCCACAGGTGAACAAGGAAAATAATGATAAATCATTTGCTTGGTCTATTAACATTAGTTTAGCAATTGAGGGAATTACAAAAAAAAAAAAAAAAAGAGAGAATACTTCAAAATATACCGAGTCAGTATTCTATATAGTCTAAAACTTGATATACAATTTCAGCTATAGAAGGACTGTCTGTCAAAGTAGAAAGACATAGGAATAAAAACATGAAAAGTAGTAGCAAAAAATTATTACTTACTGAAATATAATCCCCAAATTTTAAATTCACCAACATGATAATCGAAAAATAAATCAAACTTGATTTTAATATTCCATGGTATGAAAGGAACAGGACAAACGCTTTGGATAACAAACCTCCAGCATAGAGCTTCCCCATGTTCTGTACTGCATCAATGGTGGCTAATGATATCTGGGGAAAGCTAGTTCCAAAGGCCAAGAGGCTAATATCCGCAATAGTGTAATTCCAAACTTTTTCATGTCTAATAGTTTCAGTTTTAGTAACAGGATCTACCTCCACTACCTTCCTTGTGTGCTTGACCACATTTTCCATCGATTGAAAGAAGCGAGCGGTTATAGCCGACAATCCGATAAAGCAGTAAGCAAGGCCAAGAAAATAAAAAAATGCTCGAAAACCATCCCCAAGGGCCGATTCTCCACTAAAAATTAAATATCTGTCACACTTTTCGTGCCCCAGTATGCTGGAAAAGGGAACCATTCTTCTTCCCTCTTTTGGCTAGCCCCAGCGAGGGTCTCACTCACTACCAATCGCCGTTCAATTTTGGGAGTTGACGCAAGAAAACATTCACACGCCCTGATAACACCAAGTCCGTAACTAGAAGACACACAGCAAAATAAATCAAATAACTCTATTGCTTCAACAACAAGATACCCCTTGTCAATTTAGATATAACAACCATTCAACTGGCAGCATGAACAATCTCAAGTAAAGTCGACAACCATTCAAATAATTTGTTACTCTTTTCTTCTGAAGAAGTTGTAAAACTAATCAAGAGCTGGTATTCGAGTGCACGCAATTATTGAGTACATGCAGTAGTGAAAGACATGAGCAAAAACAAATCTGCAAATGAAAACTACGAATTTTGAGGTCAAAATCATAAATAAAAAGTGAGAAAGAGAAGTAGTGGAAATCGAGGAATTGGAGTAAGGTGAAGAGAGGAAAAATAAGTACCGGCGAAAACGATTTGTGTTTGCTGAAAAGGAAATGGGAAAAGAATCTGGATTTGGGAGTGGCTTTGTAGAACGTTGGGTGGAATGGTGGAGGAGCTTCAATTCCGGCTTCTGTCTTCGGTTGTCACCTCACCTTCGTGAACTTAATAGCATGAACAAGTGTAAGTAATGTGACGTCATTCAAAAAGTAGAGTATTTTTATTTAATAGTAATTTTATTTCCATTATTTTTTATAATATACCTTTCCTAAAAAGAATTTAGAAAACGCATTGAATTAAGATTACTAAAATTATTCAAAGATGTTATCAATACACTTTCGCAAGTTTGGTAAGTTATGAAAGTGTATTCATAACACATTTCTTCATTATTATTAAATTTTTAATTTTGGTGAAGTTTACCTTTTCTTAATAAATTTCTTATCTATTTATTTATACTATTTTTAAGTCCATGCCTGAATAGGTTTGTAGGTGTATTGCTTTAGATTAATAAATATTTATTATATTAAAAAAATTAAAAATTAAGAAAAGAAATAAGAAAATAATTTTAAGAATAAAATGGTTAAATGATGAAACAAATGTAAGAAATAAATAATTAAAAATATAAAAGTTACACAATCTAAAAAGTAGAATATTATATAATGGAGGAGAAAATATAAAGAGGGAAATTTCTACAAATACAAAAAAAATAAATGATACAAAAAATTATAAAATAAACTTTACAAAACTACAAAAAAATAAACAATGCAAAAATTAAATAAAAAAGAGTAGAATCTAAAAATATTAAATTATTGAAAAATGTAAATAATAGATGACCTAAAATTACAAATAATATTACGAATACCTTACACAAAATTAAACGATAATCAATTATTTATTAATAAAGATATAAACTGTTTTCTTATTTCTTTTCTGTTTTGTTCAAATCAAACACTTTAAAAAAAATTGTTTTTGTTTAGATGGTGAATCAAAACAGGAAGAGAAAACAGAAAATTAAGAGAGCTACCTTATAAACTCATATTATTTGAACAGATATTTTAATTTTAATTTAAAAACATATAAAACTTTATTTGGTTGAGAATGGTTGTCGTTAAAAATCTAACCTAAGCAAGCACAAAAGTTTGACTTTATATTCAACACGGTGCGCAAAAGTTTGTGGGTCCAATATAGAAATATTTATGACGAATCACGATTAATAATGACCGTGTTGAGTTGAATTACGTGCCATCGAACATAGAAACAAGAATCACGTGGCCTTGAATGTGTACACAAATAATAAACTTATTTCCCATCAATTAAATTAAAACTAAGAGCAAAAAACATTTCTCCATTTTTTCTTTTAAAACCAATATCCTTTCATGTTCTCATCCTCCTTGGCTTCAAACTTACATAAATAAAAAAAATTTAAATACCTTTTTCGTCCTCATTTTGGTAGTGTTTGTTGCGGATCATTTTTATTTTTACAGAATGTTTAAAATGGTTCTTATTTTCGCAATTCATGTTTTATTTGGTCATTCTCAGTGACACCGTTTAAATTATTAATGGAGCATTGTACAAGTGACACAGCTTGTATTAGGGTGTATTACGTGTAATGTACATATGATTGTGTTACCTGTATAATGCTCCGTTAATAATTTAAACAGCATTACAAAAAATGATCAAATAAAACACGAATTGCGAAAATGAAGACCATTTTAAACATTCAGTAAAAATGAGGATCATTTTAAACATTATGTCAAAATGAGACCATCCGCAACAAATACTACGAAAATGAGGAATAAAAAAGTATTTAAGCCATAAAAGAAATAGCTTCAATAAAGAAAAAAAAACCCTTAGTTTTTCTAAAAAGGAAAAAAACGATTGTTATCATTTTATAAAATACTTAATAGGTATAGAAAAAGCATGTCCTAATTCTTTTAGGAACATATAAATCATACAGAATTAAATAAAAAATATTTTTAAGATTATAAACGTTTAAAGCATCTTCTAAAATTTTGGAAGAGCCGTGTTTCTTCAATAAGCTGAAGCCTACTTCGACTTTGATTAATGATAAGGATGTGAAACCGAATGTATTAACATTAATTGTCATTATTTAAAATAGAAACGAAATGTAAATTAACATTCATATTTTTAAAAGAATATTTATCTGTAATGTAATCTATTTAGAAAGAGTGAAATAATAATTTTTACCACTTCATTTACATTTTGAATCCTTCAATTATAAAATATCTACTGCTTTATAATGATTCCGTTTTGTTGTTCCCACTTCTTACTAATGTTTAAATATAGTTTAACAGCCACAATTTCAATAGTTATTTTTGTCATATTCGTATTCTTCAGCTATATATTAGTTCAAAAAATAATAATTGTTTTGAAAATTTAAAAGGCAGACTTTTTTGTTTTCAAACATCCTTATTAAGTATACTTTAAGTAAGCTATAGAAAAATTAAATTTATAAAAAAAAATAAAATACAAAGGCCTGTTAATATTAACGCTTCTTAAAAAGTTCACATGTTGTCCATTTCTAAAAATTAAAAAGTATAGTCTTCCCTATCTCACTTTCATTCTTAAGCACGGCTTCTTATATTTTTTTTAAACGTTTTAATGCAAGGGATTTATATTTATTACTATTAAGGGAATAACGCGAGATATTTATCATTATCGGAGAATAGAGCAATATATTTTTCTAAAATAATAGACATATTACATCAATCATAATCAATTAAGTTATCATAATTAAACAAGGTGGCATAATGTATTGCCAACAATTTTGGCAATATCAAATTGTCAATATTTTGTAGTATTTACTAGGACCCACCAAATGATAAAAAATAGTGTAAATGATCTTATATCCCACTTTACAAGTTATTAGTAATTTAGTTCGTAAAGATATAAAAATAAAACTTAGCCTTTAAATTATAAAAAAAATCACGTCTTGTGTAATTTAACTCTAAGTCTTATATGATCTAATATCATAGAGATCCTTAAACATTGCAATTTAATTTAATTTAATTTAACAATAAAATGATTTTATAAAACTTGGACATGATATAACCATTATTCTTTTTACATACAAAAAAGTTATTCTCATAAAAGCTAAATGAATACGTATTTACATAATTAAGGAATAAAATCTTCATTTATTTACGGAAAAGGTTATTAATGCTTTGACGCTTAATTAATTTTTGTACTCCTCCGTGATAGAAGAGCCGTCACAAACAGGAGTTAAAGATCGAATAATTCTGATTTTGGCTCTTTTGATTAAGTGGAGACACGGAAAGAAATTTCACTTAGCACCACGATATATTAATCTCATAATATATTTTTTTGTCATTATAGATTGTACTCGTAATAATTTATGTTTTATAAAGTTAACGTATAAATGTGAAATGGATAGCATGACCTTAAATTAAGTTTTGGCTTCACCTTGGTGTAGCTAAGGATCCAACATTTAACTCTCACGGATGATAAACTACAAAAAAAGGAAGTTTACGTATGAACTTTTCAGCCAATATACAATATTATGTGTACTGCACAACCTTCTAACAAATGTATTTTTCTATCTAAAAAAATCTTGTCTTCACTGCTCCTTTTTCTAACGTACGACAAATGATATAATTTTTGTTCTGAGTATAACTATTAAGGGTAATCATTACGTATGAAATATATTCTGATATAAATTTTTCTAACGTACAACAAATGATATTATTTTTGTTCTAAGTATAATTATTAAGGGTAATCATTACGTCTGAAATATATTTTGATATAAATCACAATTATTAATGTTTTTGAAAGAAGAATTTGAAGAATTGAATGTGTTCGCATGTATAGATTTATCAGAGAGGAAATGTATAGATTTGAGAGATGATCACTTTTTCTATTTCACTAAAATAATTTAGATTTGAAGAGATGTATATTTTACTAATATCTTCCTAAATTATATATATATATATATATAAATAATTATTATAAAATAATTATTATAATATATATTTATAATAATTAATAATAATAAATATATATAATATAATAATTAATAATATATGTATATAATAATAATAAATAAATAATATATATAGAAATTAATAATAATAATAATAAATAATGTATATGCATAGTAATTATTAATAATCACTATTATTAATAATTAATAATAATAATAATAGTAATTATTAATAATCACTATTATTAATAATTAATAATAATAATATTAATTATTAATAATAGTTTTAAATAATAGTAATTAGTATGAAAATAATAAATAATTTAATGTATTTACTTTTTATTAATTTTTCATTAAAATTTATTAAATAATAGTTTTATAAATTTAATATTTTTAACTAATTTAAAAAATATTTTATATATTTTTTCTATCAAGGACATTTATGTAATTTTCAAATTTTATCTATTATAACTTTTTATTTTATCTATCAATCATTCAAATCACTTATTAACTTTCATAAAATTTATCTTCAAATCCATCAACTTTACCCTCTAATCTACACAAAACAAAAAAATACATCCATCCACATAAATCCATACAAATCCACACAAAATCATCTTCATACCTTCTCCCAACTTCATCTCTCTATGAAAATTAGGGATGACAACGAGACGGGGCATGGACGGGTTTTGCTATCTCATACACATTTACATCGAAAAAATTCATCATCATCCCCATACATAAACCCACCGAGTACCAGGTATATACTTGTACTCATACACGTACTCGTTTTCTTACTATTTTAATATTAATTAATTAATTTTTATAAAATAATAAAAATTGCAATAAAAGAAACATAATATTATCAAATATTCAATATTAAGAGGAGAGTTATTTCCTCAATATCAAATATTTATAAAAAAGTATATTATAAATGTATACATTTCAAATTAGAATACCAAATAAAATTTTATGAGAACCAAAATATCTCTTAAATTTGCAAACATTAATGAATTATAGTTGATAAAATTTAATTTTAAAAAAATACAAAAGGAAAACAAATATTCAGATTAAAATATATGTTAAATGTATGTTTACTTCAATTTTTTAAATTCTAATGAATATTTTTTTTATACACTAATAAAAGTTACAATAATTCACTTGATCAAAATAACGCAAAGAACAAATATTAAACTAATAATAATAAAATTTTAACATAGATATTATATCTTTTGAACTTCAATATATGTTGGATGGTGATAAAAAAAATTCATGGCAATTAAATTAAAATTTTATATTATAGTAAATAAAATTTATTTATATAATTTTAGTGACAAAATCACAATATGATAATGAGTTAAAAAACAAAAGATAATTATATAAAATATATCAAAATAGTATTTTAATTTATAAAAATTAAAAACAAATAAAAATAGTAACAAATTATCAAATGTGTGTTTTAGAAAGAATTTGAGAGACCATTGAATGAAATCATATAAAGAAAAATAAATATATAATTAAGGGTATGATAAAATGAAAAATACTTTAGATATCTAAGAAAACTTTTCAAATATCAACATAGTTAATAGTTAAGAAATAACGAAAATTATTTTAGCGAAACAAAATAGTTCTTCAAACGAAAATAATAATAATAGAGTAAAAAAGATAATTTTTTTATATTACATAGTAAATTAACTATTTATGTTATTGAACACTTAAATTGAGAATGTTAAATGTTATCATGTGAAAAGAAAATATACAATAAAGAAAAATATTAAAATAAATAGAAATATTCAAATGTGAAACATAAAAGAATATTTAATTGACATACATCATTTTAACATAATTACATAAAAATTATAATAAGATAAAAAATATATTGGAGATGCAAATGAATTTTATGGCAAATCAAACAATTAAAAGAGATAAAAAAATAGAAAGTATATATATATATATATATATATATATATATATATATAAAATTTTATTTAATTAACTATGAATATTTTAATAATTTAAATGTGGATGAGTATTATGGCAGGTATGGCAACAAGGAGGATATGTACATCCCCATACTTATCCCCATACCCAGTTGAAAAAGTCAGAGATTTTCCATACTCATATCATCCACAGTTAATACAAAGATTTTTCGTCAAAACAAAGACGGATTCGAACAATATCCATGAATCGAGTTTATTTATCATCCCTAATAAAAACACATCTTTAAGGTATTAAGCATCAAACATTATATTCAAAGTATTAACCGAAACTTGAACTCTTTTTCCGATTTTGTCTTTAAAATTTTATATTTTACACAAAGAGGATAACAAATGTTTAATTTTAAATTAATTATGAGGCATTATTCAATTCTTTCATAGATAATAAATACATTCTAGTGAGTTATATTTCATGTTTTGTCTGAAAAAGTTCACAATTTTCTAATAAATACTGCACAAATCATCAAACATGAAGTTTGCATGATTTACTTCGGGGCCATAACCTGGGGAAGTGTGGAACTCAAAATTCTCACCTAATGTTATCATTTTGATTTGGTGGAGTGTTAAAAACAAGACTTGCAATTAAAAATAATCTCAGGAAATAAAGTATTTTGTCTGATAGATAATTTGATCTGCTCATTTATCATATCACAAGATTATATCATTGTTGGATATATTACTGTTTAGGAGATACTACATTCAATAAAAAAAAAAAATCTTAAGACTCAATGTTAATCAGTTTTCAATTTCTTATATTTTAGTCAACTTTCTACAGACTTTAAAATTAAAACTAATACTTAGATTCTTAACAAACTCATATTTTATTCATATGTCATATATGGTGGGTAAAATATGAAATCATTTTTGTAGGATAGTGTATTTTTTCTTTCTTGGTAATGTTGTGAATATTTTTAGTAACACAACCTTGACAACCTTGGGATAGAACATTTTTTTTTTGAAGGAAAAAGATAATGTGTTGTTTGGTTTGAATTAATACATTAAATCAATTACATGACTTGCTTATGGACGAGAATAAAGATTAAATCTTTTCAATTTTCCTTTCTTATTTGGAATCTCAATCGAAATTTATGCCTATATGTAACGCGAAAAGGTGTAGATGTATGGAATTGAGTTTTGGGATATATATTTTAAATTTTGTCACGGTATAAAGTTTATGGGCTTAATGAATTATTATATGTTTGTGTTTTTTTTTTCTTTCTTATTAGTCATGAACTTTTACTTGACTTTGAATTCCTTTAAATTTCTAACATAAAGTAAGAATTTATAAAATACTTTAAGCAGATGAAGCCTTTATAATTAGTACTTAATTATTTTAATATTAAAATTTTTTATATAAATAGAAATTAGTTAAGTTGAATTCATTTTATATAAAAACCACTATCTCTTTAGAAAAGTATAACACTCTCCCTCCTCTAATTTTTCTCTAAACTTTTGATCTCTACTCATTTGTTTGACCATCAAACTCTCTAAAATTAGTGATTTCTTAGGATTTTAGCATCTGGTGCCACTTATCCAGTATCAGACATCACCATGTTTTTCTTATTTGAGTTATCTTAGGAAAATTTAGATTCTCATTTCGTTAACTATTAGATTTGACTGAAATTTTGACAGTTGGTTCACTTTGACTGTTAAGAGTATCAATTAGAGGTATATGGTTAGAGTAATGATTTTCGCTTTTTTGATGTACTTAATGGAAACATTGTATTTGAACATTATGTTAATGTAATAGAAAATAAATGATGAAATATTAGCATTTATATTAATAGGTGATTGATATTATAAGATGAGTTTGGATTGAGGTAAATTATGTATGTATGGCATGGTGTGGTAAGTTAAGATTATATGGGAATGTGATGAATTATATATATGTATGAAGTGATATTTGTAGTGATGTTGTAATAAAAGTGAAATGACTTTCAGGGAAGGAAGTCTTTCACTCTTATATGTTGTGGTGTATTGAATAATGGTTCTATAAGGAAGTATCCAGACTCTACTAAGTACTCTAACTCATGTAGAGAAATATACTTAGATGGTGTGAGTTGATGGAGGTTCCTATAACGAGAAGTGCTTTGAAAGATAACTTTTGGGGTGTGTCATAGTGAGTCAACCTTGTCATATGGAATGGACTTAGTTCCTATTTTGGGGCTCGGTAAAGTCTTGGTATCACAAACCAAAATCTTTCGAGATCCATATGATGGGTGCAAAATCACTAAGTTTTATTCAACACACATAAATCCTCTAGAGGTAGAACTTGTAGTTTTTGTAAATATCTATTTTAAAATCCATGATTTGATTGTTAATGCTTGATTTGTAAAGTCCATTTAAATGATAATAAGTTTATTTTCATTTTAAATATACTAGCTTACCTTGATTTGTAATTGTGTTTCTTTCTACTATGATCGTGTAATTTCATGAGAGTATGGAACAATGCAAGTGAGGGTTTCCAAGTGTAAGACACCCTTGGGGTAGTTTAGATCTTTTTGAAAGCTACTTATATGGAAATTTGCTTTGTTTAAGAACTATTTTTGAAAAACTTGATTATGTAAATATATGGAGGAAGTATAATACATAGTGTATGCTTAAGTAGTGATAAGTGTCTTGAATACGTAAAATTTTCATATAAATTTGACACTTATCATGTATTAAATGATTATATTTATGAGTAAAACAACCCTTCCTCGCTTAAAATACAGAATGAGATATGAAAAATCTAAGTTTCATGAATTATAATGATAATTGGCTATTTTGCAATAGAAATGGGAGAAAAAACACAAAATGCAACTAAGCCACAACCCTTGACATTAAGCCTAAGAAGTAGAAAAGATAGGACATCATTACTTGGACTTTCTGTCTGAACACAATAAATCAAAGTTGAGCCACATGAAGAAACCTTCTTAGTAGGGAAAGTTGAAGTACCAACACATGAGGCTAAGCAGCATAGAAAACCCTTGCATGAAGGAAAGCTCAAGTGTTAAGCATCAGGATAAGAGACTGAGCTAAAAAGAAAACAACCTCATGAAGAAACCCCATGTGGCTGAGCATAGAGGACAAGGTTGAGCATCGCCCAAAATGTTTTATAAAAATAGTGCTTGGCCTTAAGTTTAGATCATCAATTTCTCATAGCTTTAGGCTCTTTCTCTTTGTAATACTTAGAATAGCCATAGCCAGAGCCATAGGGGAGATTCTACAACTCTAGAAGCTTAGATTTCGTACCATTATGAGTGACTGAATTCTCTTTGGGAGGTTTGATGTAGTAATCTTTGATTATTTGTATTGATACTTCTTTAATTTTCATTTATGCTTCGTTTCAATAGTTTGTGTTTGATTTATGTTTATTGCTTTGATGAATTGACAACTTATCTTATTTTATTGGTTTGGATTGAGATGGAAATCATGATCTAAAAGGTGTGTTGGGTGTAAAAGTCATACACAGTTAAAGTAAGGACTCATTTAACCAGGAGTGAAAAAATCACATTGGATCTAAAGTTCTTAGGTTCTAGGCTGCAGGAATAGGCCTTGATCTACCTTAGAACACTTCTAAGAAATTGAACAAAGGATATAATAATCATCAAAGAGTAATGGTAATACAACATAAGAAGAGGGAATGAAATCCAACCTCACCACAACATTAATCATTATAATTTCTCAAACTTGAATTTAAGTACATCTTAAGATCAACAAATCATTTTCAATCAATGTTTTATAAAATATAGAATAAACAATTTATGATCTTAATAAATATCGATAGATACAACATTTGTTGATACTACTACGAACTAGTGTCGTTGCTGGAAATTGGTTATTAAGAAAACCTCATCAAGTAACCTTTTTTCTTGAATATCAATTATGAAATACTTTAAATAGGCATATTAATTTTACTAATCTGGGATGTTATACATAATATAGTAAAAATTATAATGAAAGAATGTTGTAATTATTCAAAATTACTAGTTGTTGATTGGTAAAAACTTGGAACAAGAAAAAAAAATCTCAATAAAGTATAAAAAGGAGAATATTTTAAAGAATTTCAATTTTGGAGATCGTATATCATAAAAAGTGGATTGAGGAACAATTACACACGCAAAAAGTTATAATTATAAATTGATAAGATGTGACACAAATGGGGAATTCAAATAAGTACAAAGAAGCGAGAAGTTATTTATTTTTTAGATTGTTAACCCCTATAGAGTTTACCTTATAACCTTATAAATAGCATGTAGTAGGCACACATCAGACAAAGATAACACATTTGTAATGCAAAACACTTGTTTAAACACTTTGCCACAATCAAGATCGTGATAAACCGACCAAAAAGAAAAGTAAAGAAACACCATCAATATTTATTAAGAAAAAAATATTAAAAAAATCATTTAAAAAATATTATTGTGTGAAACTAAATTTTTTAGTTCGAGAGTTGATTATGTACGGAGAAACGTCTATCATAAACATAATTATACATTCTTAATTAAACATACTATTTATTTTTTAAATATTTCTCCCATCCTAAAAATAATTAAAAACATTAATTTAAACAAAGATTAATTTATATTTTATCATTTATAAAAAGTTGCCATTATTATCATTATATAAAATATGACATAAGAAAAAGTTATATTATTATATTTTATTATTTAGCTCGATAGGAGTCACTCGTATTTTTATATTTTTAGATAAACGAAGAATCAAAGTAATTTTTGGTTCAAAACATTTATGTGTTAAAAACACTTAAATGTTAAGACTTTTGAATTGTCATAATATTCATAACTCTTGAGCGATATTAACAGAGGTGTAAACTCATGTCAAACTATTATGATATTTTTAAATATCAATTTTAAAAGTATTTTAAATATGAATATTAGAAAAAAATATTTAATAATTATATTCTTATAATATGTTAAATAATTATATTCCAGTTAGCAATTAAATTTAAAAATTTTATCCAATTTATAATTAAATTAAATAATTTATAATTGAATTTAAAAATAATTAATAAAAATGTCAATTTTTAAAAAAAATATTAATATAATTTGTATAAAAGATATTAAATTTGATGTCAACTTGAAAGGGACAAAATTTATTTATTTTAACAAAAATTAGGACTAAATTGAACAAAAATAATGAATATAAAAACTAAATTGAACAAAAAAAAATAACACAATCACAAAGTGACACGTGACACTAACATTGACACATGACACAATTGTGAGACATGTGGACAATTTTTTTTGAATTAAAATTTTTTTAAAAATTAATTTTTTTTAGAAAAATTAAAAAAAAAAATTAAAGAAAAAAATAAGAACTGACACGTGGTATATATTGTTCAAAAACGTTAACTATTTAAATATCGTTAATGAAAATAATTAAATTGACCAAAATTTAATGAAAATGAGAACTTAATTAAACATAATAAAAATAAAAACAAAATTTAATAAAAACAACCAAAATAAAGACCAAATATATATATATAAATATATATATATATATATATATATATATATATATATATATATATATATATATATATATAACTTAGGGCTCTTGATTCATTTAACTTTTTTGACAGCACACAAAAATTGTTACAGAGAAGGAGTTTGACCCAACATGCATATTGAACAAAAAATGCAAAAGGAGATTGAAATCTATTGAGCGTTCCTAATCCAATAACCACAAGAATACATCCAACTAATAAAACAACTGAAAAGAAATAGAAAATGCGGTACAAGATTCCATGGGTTCAAATGTCAAACAAAGAAAATAAATTTTTATACCCATTTAATATCTAATGCAATGTGAGAAGAGACATTTAATATCTAATGCAACAATATTGTGAAAAGAGAAAAAGAAAAATCATGTTATCACCTACTTTTAGTCTTCCACTTTAATCATCCTTCAATTATCTATTATAATTTTTTTTTTAGTAATATGATATAATGAATGAAAGATAATAGATTAAAAGGAAGTAAAAAGAGTCAAAACATCATTATTTCACCTGATAAATTGCGATGGAAGAAAGAAAATAAGCTAAAGACATTGGTACAAGGAGGTGACACAACTTGAAAATTATTTTGATCTCGCTTTTGTTGTGGCTTCTTTCGTTATATTTCTGTTTCTACTTATTAATTTCACCTTTTTCTTTCTTTTCTTTTTGAAAAAACAAAACATTTTGATTTATTAACCCATGTATTATAGCTTGATCAAAATATTAAAATTTGTTTAAAAGACCGGTCTTGACCACTAATTTTAAGGGAACTAAAGATACATTCAATTTATATATTTAATTATTGTTATCAATAAAACAAAAATAAATTATTGGACCAATAACATCATGCTCAATAATATCATACTTTGGAATAAGTGAAAAAAATTGAATGTAAATCTATTCTTCTATTTTTCATAAGCATACTTATTTAAAAAAAAAAATAACACTAAAAAGTAAACTATTAAAATCTAATTAAATATTGAGGGATGTAATTATTAAAAGGGAAATATATGATAATCAAGTATGAATTAAAATCTGGTTATAAAAAATACATGATAGCTGAGTCTTTCTTCGTGTGCATAAAAAATTCTTTTACAAAAGACTCATTAGATAAGAAACTAATATTTTAATAAGGAGTGAAACAAGAAAGAGTTACACTTTTTTCTTTATAATAGAACAAAACATATGAGAAATGAGAACAAAAATAATAAATTTATATTTAACTTCATTTTTTTCCTCTCCACAAAACAGAAAAAAAAGCATGGTAAAAGAGTGAAAATAAAAAGGCAAAAGGAGAGAAAATAAAATAAAAATTAATAAGCTTTTTATTATTTATTAGATTTAATTTTGTTTTACTATTTATTGACATTAAATGATGTATTTTATAAAAAAGTTAAAAATTTACCTAATTTAATTCCTATAAAAAGGTTAAAATTTTAACTTATTCAATTCCTGTAAAAGGTTAAAAATTTACCTAATTTAAAAATTAACATGGTATTTGAATTTCTTATAATTGAATTCTTTTCATTTCTTAAATATTTTTGTTTGGATGAAGTAATTAAAATATCTTACATTTTATTTTTCTTGTTTGGATAAAGAAATTTAATTTTTCTATTAAGACAAATGTATTTTAAAACTTTCGATAACTCAACTCTACCTTTCAGATTGAGTCGACTTAACTTGACTTTTGACTTGAGTTGACTAATCTTAAGTCGTCTTACCGTGGAATTGAGTCGAGTCGTCTCGACATTGGACTCTAGACCTTTGTCTCAACTTTCGACCTGTGATGACTCAACTTGACCTTCAACTCCGGCTAACTTATTCCGACCTTCAGCTCGAGCATAGTTGTCATGACCTACGACCTAAGTTGACTAGTCTCAACCTTCAGCTCGGATTGACTTGTCAGGACCTTCAACCTAAGCTAACTTGTCATGACCTTATACGGACTTGTCATGACCTTCAACCCAACAAACACATCTCGCCTGACCTTTGTCTTGGGTCGAATGAGTTCAATATTTGGCCTTGATTGAATTGACTCGACCTTTAAATCAAGTCAACTTGTCACGACCTAAGAAAAATTGGCTCGACCTTTGGTTTAGACCGAATTGGCTTAACCTAGCCTGAATCGAATCAACTCAACCTTCAGTATGGGTCGACTCATCAGTCGAAGCTGACTTGACTAGACCATCCTAAGCTGACTTGTCTTGACCTTCGACCCGACCGATCTGTGACTTGGGTCAACTTGGCAAGACATCTCATTCGGCTTAGGTCAACCCAACTCGATCCTTTTGACCCAAATTGACCTGTTCTGACCTTCGGCCTGGATCGACCTTACCGTACGTTGACCTAAACCGACTTGACTTGATTTTCAGTTCAAATTGACTCAACTGAACATTTGTTGAAGTTGACTCAATTAAGTCTTCCATTTAAATCGACTTGACTTGACTTTAGACATTTTATCTTTAAAGAATTTTAAAATAAATAATAATTGATCAGAGACCACAATGTTCATTATAAAATATATCAATAATTTTCTGAGAAAAATATTTATTACATATGTACAAAGATCTATGATCCTATTCATATGGACTTTCTAAATAAATTGAGAAAACAGTAGACTTGATATTAGAAAATATTATACCCCATAATTTTATTTGAATATATCTAAGCATCGTATCACACTAAAAAGTTAAGAAATACGGGATCTAATAAGATGGAGGCCTCCATGGCCTAGCCTTCCTCATCCAAATCAAGCAATACTTCTCCAGTAGTATGTGCATGACCATACTTTTCCACCCTCTTCATGATCTCATCGAGCATTCTATTCATTTCTTGCGTTTCTGGATGAGAATTATCCCCCGCAAAAAACTCACGAATAACGCCATCTATCTCAACCAAACTACACCCTGGAACTTTCTTGATACCCCTAACCTCCATAAGCTCCCTCAAATGCCTCGCTTCCTTCCTCCGTTCCAGCTTGGCATACACGTTAGAAAGAAGCACATAGGCACTACTATTTGTGGGGTCCAACTCAAGAACCTTCGTTACCGATACCTCACAAGTTTTAATGTCCCCATGCATGCTAGCTCCACTAAGCATAGCTCCCCATATCATCTCATCCGGTTTCATAGGCATTGATTTCACCACATTCCAAGCATCTTCAAAACGATCAGCTCTGCTGTATAAATCCACCATGCAACCATAGTGTTGAATCGTAGGACTAATACAATACTGATTCAACATCCTCTCGAAATATTCCTCTCCTTCATTAACCAACCCTCCGTGCACACAAGCACAAAGAACACCCACAAACGTCACAGCATTTGGCCTCACTCCATCATTTACCATCCTTGCAAACAGATCAAGGCATTCCTCCGAGAGTCCGTTCATGGCAAAAGCAGCAACCATTGCACTCCAAGCCATTACATCCTTTTCACGACCCATCTTATCAAATATGCATTTCGCCCTTCCAATGCTCCCACATTTGGCATACATGTCTATCAAAGACGTCCCGATCACACCACCGATTTTCATCCCACTTCTGTAAACGTAAGCATGAAGCCACTTCCCATGCTGAAAGGCACCTAACCTCGCACAAGCTGAGAGCACTGATGACAAGGTGAACTCATTGGGTCTGAGTTTACTTCCTTCCAACGTGTGGAGCCTACGAAACAGAGAAAGCGCCGCCTTGTACTCGCCACAGGTTACGTAACCGTGAATCATGCAGCTCCACGAAATGACGTTCCTCTCAGGCATTTGATCGAACATTTTCCGCGCAATGTGAATCATGCCGGCTTTGGCACTGGCGTTGATGATGGCGTTCCAGGAGGGTAAGTCGGGTTGTGTAATTTCGTCGAACAGTTGGCGGGCGAAGGTAAGGGTGGCACAGGTAGAATAGACATTGATAAGGGAGGTTTGAACAAAAGGGTTGTGAGCAAGGCCAAGGAGGAAAATTTGAGCGTGAAGTTGGCGTGCTGGAATAGGGTTGTTGATGGATTGGAGAAGGAATGGGAAGGTGTGAAGATCAGGGAGCACGGCATGCAGGCGCATGCGAATGTAGAGTGAGAGTGGTGAAGGAAAGGCTGAATTTTCAACTCTGCTTTCGGAGCTGGCTCGAATGAGGTTGTTCCACACGAATGATTGAATATTAGGGTGGGAGAGGTGAAGACTCGGGTGTGTATATGATATCCACTTCCTCCAGCCACGCATTATTCGTTACCTATGCCAACCATGATACTCCTGCGGTTTAAAGGACCACCATTGGAGTTCATCGGATAGGAAACCCATATACTATCCATAATACTTCATGCATTTTCATTAACCTAATTTATTACTACTTATCTTAATTTATAGAGAAGTAGCATAGTCTCGATCACATATATTACATTATTCTCAAATCTTAGTTAAATGTATTAGACATTACTTAAATGCACAATCTTATGAATTTTTTATTTACTGTTATTTTTTCAATCAATTTAAATTTACATAAACCTATGATAAATTATCTTTGATTATTTTCAATATTATAAATTTAGATATATAAAAATGTGAACATACAGGCACGACAAGATATGTGTTTTCGTTAGTTATTAATAAAGAAGATTAGTATTAATAATTTTTTTTATGTACACATCTTAATATAAATTTTACCTTTATTGATATAAATTATTTTATTTTCTAGATTATACAGATATTTTTGAGAATATAATTTTTATAAATTTAATAACATCTTTTGATTAATGGACAAATTCACTTCTTCATGTGAAGTTGTGACCAACCAAAGTTGTGATCCACACATAAAATTTTTGGCCGACTCCCTTAAATGTGATGATCACATTTGTTTCGGCCTGAACTCTAGAACAAGTATAGGTAAAGATATTTACTGTGTTTTGTGTAGTTAATTCTCTCCCATCTTGACCAAAATTTCTAAGGTAGCAAAAATAATATACTTAAAATTTATATATTTAATATTACTATCACTAATTCAATAAAAATGAATACAAATCTAGTATAGCTATTACTATAAAAGAAACTACACATACCTTGTCAAATAATTCAATCATAACAAATTGTTCAGATATATTTTTTTCAATATAAATAACCATATTATTTGCAAAATATTAATTTTCCATCTTACTAATGTGCACATATATCGATTCAAGAGTCATGTATTTCATTTCATTGTTATGCGATAAACAACGATATTGTCCTGTTTTAATCTTTACTTTTCTTTTATCAATCTTAAAAAATGAATTTATTCTTCTATTTTCCATAATATACCTATTTAAAAAACAAGTTTAAGATTAAAAAATAATTTATCATAATTTAATAAAAAATTGAGAGACATAATTACTAAAAACAATTAAAATAATCGAGCCCACTTCAAAATTGTCTATAAAAAAATCATATAATATATTACTTACTCTTCTATATTCATAAAAAATAATATACAAAATATCATGAGATAAAAAAAAACAGTGCTAAATATTAAACAAGTATTTCATTACGACAAGAGAAAATTACTTTTTTTTCTTTAAGAATGGGAGAAAAGATATAAAAGATGAGGACAAAAATAATGAGTTTTTGTTTAACTTGATTTCTTCTTTGATAACAAAAGAAATTAAGTAAGGGTGAGAGGTGAGTACAACATATGAAAAACTCGAGAATGAGAAGATAAAATGAAAAGTATCTTGATAATACTTTTTAATTTATTATATTTGATTTTATGTTTTACTATTTATTAACATTAAATATTGTGTTTTATAAAAGAAATAAAAAAATATCTAATTTAATTTACATTAATTTTTCAATATACTACTACCTAATTTAAAAAAAGATACAAATAATTTACAAAAATTAAAAGAATGTACATAATTTAAAAAATTTTAAACACATAATTTAAAAAAATAAAAAAAGTTAAAAAAAATTGAAAACATTGGGGAGGAGGGTCGTGGCCCCCACTTGTTCCTGTAAAGCTCTGCCCCTACTCTCATGTAGGGATGTCAATGGGGCGGGTAGGGTACGGGTAGTAGTTCCCCCGTACCCTACCCGTTGAATAAATATCTGTCTCATACCCGTACCCATATCCGTCGAGTATGGGTAATAAAAAATTGAGAGACATAATTACTAAAAACAATTATGATAATCGAGCCCACTTCAAAATTGTCTATAAAAAAATCATATAATATATTACTTACTCTTCTATATTCATAAAAAATAATATACAAAATGTCATGAGATAAAAAAAACAGTGCTAAATATTAAACAAGTATTTCATTACCAGGTGAGGCAAGAGAAAATTACTTTTTTTTCTTTAAGAATGGGAGAAAAGATATAAAAGATGAGGACAAAAATAATGAGTTTTTGTTTAACTTGATTTCTTCTTTGATAACAAAAGAAATTAAGGGTGAGAGGTGAGTACAACATATGAAAAACTCGAGAATGAGAAGATAAAATGAAAAGTATCTTAATAATACTTTTTAATTTATTATATTTGGTTTTATGTTTTACTATTTATTAACATTAAATATTGTGTTTTATAAAAGAAATAAAAAAATATGTAATTTAATTTACATTAATTTTTCAATATATTACTACCTAATTTAAAAAAAGATACAAATAATTTACAAAAATTAAAAGAATGTACATAATTTAAAAAATTTTAAACACATAATTTAAAAAAATAAAAAAAGTTAAAAAAAATTGAAAACATTGGGGAGGAGGGTCGTGGCCCCCGCTTGTTCCTGCAAAGCTCTGCCCCTACTCTCATGTAGGGATGTCAATGGGGCGGGTAGGGTACGGGTAGTAGTTCTCCCGTACCCTACCCGTTGAATAAATATCTGTCCCATACCCGTACCCATATCCGTCAGGTATCCGTTATGCGGGTACCCATCTATTTTTTTCATATCCGCAGGTATCCACGGGTACCCGCGGATATTTACAAAATTATTTAAAAATAAATATTTAACCATAAATTCAAATAAAATAAAATAAAATATATCACTGTTGAAAATTTCAAATAAAGTTCAAACAAACTCAAGTCCATACAAGTCCAAATAATTATAAAAATAAATATAAAATGACGTTCAATACAATGGAAATTCTTTAATTAGTGTTTTGATCAACAAGCTCACTTTTTCGATTGATTCCTGAAAAATAATCAAATAATAAACCTCAACTGTCACATGCCAATTATTCTTATTTTGGCTTCATCATTTGACAACAAGCATACCATAAACATCATTGTCTATATAGGGTTTGATGTATATGCCCAATTTCAAAGAAGGGAAAGAGAAGAATGTCAAGGGGTGTATTTGAAAGGAGACCACGTACCAGTACGAAGCTGGAAGAATGAATACAAAAGACAAGACAAGATATGCAACTTAGAAAAAAGTAGTAATATATATATATATATATATATATATATATATATATATATAAGGGTACTTTTTGAATTAAAGTTTAGCGGATACAGGTATCCACGGGTACAGATACTATGATACTTGTACCCGCCCCGTTAACATGCGGGTATCAAAAGTACCCGTACCCGCAGGTAGCGGGTATCCATTTTTAATATTTGTTTCGTACCCATTGCAGATTTTATCCACGGATACCCACAGGTACATATATTTTTGACATCCCTACTCTCATGTATCCAGGAGCGGAGCATAGTGTCATAGTGTACGTATAGGGTTACATATTTAAATTGCATAATGGGTTAGGAGCCATAAAAAATATCATTTTATTTTTCTTAATTAAATCAGTCTGGGCCCAATAAATTGGTGACCCACCTGACACTTGTAATCTAATTACTTTAATTTTTTAAAGTATATACATGTTTTTTGCTAACATTTGAGTTGTTTACTATGTCTGACATGCTCTCGTTTCAACACGTTGAAAAACGCGTTTAACACAAACAAAATAACGTAATTGAGTTTAAATGATTATATCTATTAATTTAAAGTTTACTGAAATGTATTAAAGTTTCAGGCAATAACAAATTCAAATTTTGCGTCAAAGTTCATAGACCAAAAACATATTTAACATTTTATCTTGACACCCCATAAGTTTTGTCTAAAGATCTAGCAGTGCATGTATCAACAACTTGTTGTTCCTTAAATAATATTTTGCTAGTTTACCCATGTTGTCCCACTTAGATACGTGACCTCTAAGTGGAAAATCGCTCTGCATTATTCGACATTTCCCTGGACAACCTAAATATATGATAATGTAGCGGTTTCTTGAATGTGTCTTGTGACATGATCTTTTAACCTAACATCCTCCTCAGTTCGAGATCTAAACGGGCGATCCTCTTATAAACGATGTTAACCTAGACTATTTATGGAAACATCTCCCCTCAACCTGATCCTAACTCTTTCCTATGGATAGATCTACATGTCTACTTCTAAGAGACGTACACTATGGATCTACATGTCTACTTCCAAGAGACGTACAATTAGTCACATGAAGTCTAAGCTTGCACTTATTGAATGTAACACCTACAAATCTACATATGACTAGGGGTGGCAAACGGGCCAGCCCGACCCATATGTGGCCCGTCAAAAAACAGGTCAAGCTGGGCTGGCCCGTCAAACAGAAACAGGCCAATAGTAACAACCCGTCCCGTATAGGACGGGCTAACGGGCCGGGACGGGCTGACCCGTCTAGTTTTTTTTTTTTTTAATTAGTTTTCAAATTTTTTAGTTTGTTTTTTTTTTTAAATTTGTTTATAT
>Ga0214542_1000424_pt1 | contig 75600 bp, 36 predicted proteins | sample CNSS1metaG_FD_160096 | JGI IMG/M metagenome (GOLD analysis project Ga0214542, IMG submission 160096) | Root nodule microbial communities from cowpea collected in UCLA plant growth center, Los Angeles, California, USA - CNSS1 | ecosystem: Host-associated > Plants > Roots > Nodule | place: USA...
AAAATAAATTAAATTTAAAAAAAAAAAAAAAAAAAACAGAGTGGATTTACGAAAAAAAGAAGAAGCTAATGTGTAATCTATAAAAAAATTTACATAATAAATCATAGATATACATATTAATAAAATATTTACAAGTATAATCGATTTACCAAAATTATACTCATATGATTTATTAATATTTATATTTATAAACTTTATATAATAGGATAAACCAAATTATATCTATAAATTTTTAATAACTATATTATTAATATATTTTTATATTGTAATAATATTAAAATATTAAATAATTTAATTATACAATTTTATTAATTAAAATATTTTTGTTAGTTATCACACTCACAAACTTACTTTTTTTCTTTTCTTTTCATTTTTTAACTTTTCATCTTTTTATCCAAACAATCTCATTTTCTAATTCTTTTCTCCTTAAATTCATTATTTTCCACGTCTTCCAGTTCATTCTCTTGTCTAAACAAAGTTTTACTTTTCAAATTTCAAACTTAGTTCACGTTTACAATCACAAACAACACAAATTTATTTATCAATTTAAAACATAACACCCCTCCCTCTTATTGAGAATTTAAGCAATTTCATAAATTCTATATTAGTTAAAAATGAATAAAATAAACAACATATTAATAAAAAATAATTAAATATATTTTTACTCTTTTAATTTTGATATAAAATTAGAATTCATTTTATCTTAAGTGATCAAACTTTAAAAGTAAATAAATACTATAATTCTAATCTAACTATATTAAATTCATTTAAACTATTTAATCTGTTTGATACACTACGAAATATCATTTAATACATCAACAAAATTTTAAGGTCGTTAAATCTAAATGGTTATATCCATTAGGAACTGAAACAAATTTTAATTTTATGTTTAAATTTAGAAACTATAATTATATTTAACTTAATAAAAGCTACGAATTTATTTATAAAAGTTTTTAATCAAAAATGATTTTATAAGTTTATTCATAACATTGTATTGTATTAATTTTTTAAAATTGAAAATAGTGCTGTAATAGAATTTATCTAGAACTAATATAAATTTATTTAAGAGTAAGTGAAGTCAAATTCTTTATAATGCTTCACTTAAAAATCAAACATTTAATTGTTTGAAGTCCAAGGTGACTACAGAAGCCTCACCATTGTCTCTCCCTTTTTCCTGTGCTGACGGCTAGCCACTCATTAGATTGGAACACAATTTTCTCTTTCTCTCACTCAAATTCATTCAAATATCATCATTTTCTTAATATATATAAACGTATATTGTTTCAACTATTTTTCTTAAATAATAATAATTCCCGACAACATTTTTTTCATCCTTCTCGATTTTGTTTGTACAGAGATTGAGTTTATAATTGATAGCACCAATTCGGAAACAGCATATCTGCGATCTGATTCATTCCTCGTTTACCACACCATTTTTATTTTATTTAATTCTCATCGAATATTCCATTTCGAAACACAACACAAGACAGATTCACTCACCCAGATTCTGTGAAGTTGAAAATGAACAAAATCAGAGTCTAGATACGTGATTGCATCCACAACTTGGAGGACAAACAAAAGAAAATAAAAAGTCATGAACATAATATATTTATATATAAACATGAATTATTAGGGTCTAGGGGATGTATCTGGATAAATCTAATATCGAAAAGCTTAAAGAATGTTGTGGAAGAATTTTCTAAAGGGAAGCCTTCAACAACTAAAAGTAATTGGTAAGGAAAAATATTTGAAAGAATTAAATAGTGACGTAGAAAAGAGATGCATTAATATTTGATAATCCATTTAATAAAGATTTAATTTGTGATAATATATTGACACTAGTTAGATTTAAGATGTTGACGCTAAGTCAAATGTGTCTGGACATCATGAAAAACGAATATTTTATTAATAAATTGTATTTAATTAAGTAATACACGCTTTAGTCAATAACTTGTTGGTCAAGGATACCTTTCAACATGTGAGCTTCTGATTTGACTAACGAACCTTCTTTCACTGCTTCCTTGTTTTGAGATAATCCTCCCTATTCTTTTCAAAAATAATACTTTTAAATTATATATATATTTTCCATGAATCAACTCAGATTTACTCAAACATTATATCTTGATCATATGTACTTTGTTTTTCATAAGATTCTAAAATTATAATAAAGGTTTAATTAGTCAGATGGTGTCCATTTTCGTTTAAATGTGTCAGTTTGATACTGTTTTAAAAAATGTGTTAATTGAATCTCAACTTTTGAAAAGATGTTTCAATTAACTCCATTGCAGCAAAAAATTATTAATCCCATTAACAGTATTGATATTTAAAATAACTTACAAAATTAAACATTGATATTTATATTAAAATTTAGTAGTAAAAATCATTAATTAAGTTAACGGCTTTAATAATTTTTGTCTTAAAAGGATTTAATTAAAACATTTTTTCAAAAATTAGGATTTAATTGACACATTTTTAAAATATGAGTACCAAAATGATACATCTGAACTAAAATGTATACCATATGACTAATTAAATCTATAATAAATAACTCTCATTAGAAAGTGACAATTAGCTTATCATAAATCTATTCAATTTTAGTAGTAGGTTTATATTTCTAATGCTAGGATGACATAAAATATTCGTTATTAAGTTAAATGCATAAGTCAAATGTATGCATATGTCGGTTTTACTTGAAGTTTTTCTATGTAACTAGATAATAATAAAGCCAATATATATTTCTTAGATTATGTTTGGAATGGAGATGAAATTGAAAGTAAAAATTAATGAATATGAAGAAGAAGAAAAAAAGCAAATGAAAGTGAAGCTGTTTATTAAAAAAGAGAGTGAAAAAAAAAATTTGTGAAAATTAATAAATAAGATGATTGGTTTGATAAATTAAAAAAAATCATAATAAAATTTATTAATAAATTAAAGTTAAAATCGGTTTTTAAATTGAATATAAAATTTTTATCAAATTTTAATAAGAATTTTATTAAAAATTGTGTTTACCGTTCTTACTTAACCACTTTAGGGATATTCCTATACATCACACATGAAAACTATGATGAAACCATCCGATCAAGGTTTTCCAAAATCAAATATTACATACATATATACCCAATCTCTCTATATATATATATAATTAACAATACAATTTATAGTATGTTTTTTAACTTGTATTTTATGATTTGTTACTTAAAAAAATAAAATAAAAGAAAGACTAATTAAACGAGAACAAATAAATATAATACGTTTGTAATTTTTAACGATATAAATATATATTTAAAAATCAAACTAGAAAATTTTTTAAGATAGTGACGTTTAACATAATCGTTTAGGATTAAATTTGAAACTTTAAATATAAAATAATTACATTAAAAATTTTCAAAATTATGTATGGTTAACATTTTCACCAATATTAATAATTATATATGATAATAAATAATTCATATTAATAACACGATTAAAAAGGTAGTTTACTAATTTAGTTTGATTAATTAAAATTTTTTCCTCTCTAGAACAAAACTAATTGATTGGTAATCATATTTATTCGAATTTTATGTTTCTTCTGTCTAGATAAACTAAAACAAAACCGACACGTGATTTTATTTTCTTTTCTTTCTTTCTATAAAATCCGACATTGGACTTTTATTTGGTCGTACAATAAGTTTATCCGCATTTATTAAATAAAGGATATACGTTTTTAATCAGTTTTCGTGTATATTTATTACAATTTTAATGAAAAAAAATATCGTCTTAAATACTTGTGTTGTAGTGTTAAAGTAATGAAAAAAAAAAATTCGTCTTAAAGACTTAGAAATAGCTTTAATAAATAAATATTGATAAAAAGTAAAATATGATCATTAAAACATGAATTAATAAGATATTTTGGTCGTAGTTGCCAAGGTTTATTACTTTATTTTTATTCTGATAATTATTAGCTATTTTATGTGGTAACCAAATTGATTGATTGATGAATATAAAAAACAAGGATCAAATTGATGATAATTATTATATTCAAATGGATTAATGAATACTAATTTAAAAGAAGGAAAAAAGAAAAAACAACTTGTTAAAGATTGCATTTAGAACCGTGTTTGAGAATCTCCTTCACTCAATTTCTAATGAAGTTAAAAATATTACATTTACTTTTTTTATATAAAATTAATTTTTTTAATTATTATGGTTAAAATCAAATATATTTTTAAATTAAAATAAAAAACAATATTTTAATTTTGATAATTTTGACGAAAAATATTTAACAAGGTCAAAAAGTTAAAATATTTTATTATACATTTTTTAAAGAAATTACAAAAATAAACAAATTTCCTACAATGGGATGATATTATAAATTTGCTAATTCAATTAAAATAATTGATGTTCATGTTTCAATTTGAATATTACATAAAATTTTCAATAAATAGTGGTTATTATTATTTATAAGTTTAAATTGATAATTTATTCCCACGATAATTACAAGAAAGTAGTGGTGAAAAATTGTGTCTGACCCACACCTTTTAAAAACACGTACACCTTCCTAGAAACTTCAGAACCTTAAAGGAAAAGAGCAAAGGTTTGTTGTTGTAAATTAGTATATATTAGTATTCCCATTCAGTACCTTTCCCCTGCTTTACTTCTGCTCACTCTTAGTTGCATTGTCTTGGTTCGGTAACTCCTCACAAAACTAGGTTTCTCTTTCTCTCTCTTCTCTTCTCTCGCTCTCTCTCTGTCTCTGTCTCTTATTCATTCATACCTTCATTCTTCTGCGTTATAATCTATATTTCCAAAAATATAGGACTAGAGTCACTGTAGTTTTCGTTAGATCTCTGAATTTTTCTTCATTATTGTTGCTTGCTTGATCTGTTATTGTTTTGTCTTTGGGGTGGTAGAAGATTCTGCTTAGTCAAAGATTCTTGTCTGCTATAGCAAAGCACCGTAGGAACTAGATCTCTGTGGAAAGTAAAGTTTTTTTTGTTCGAATTCTATTCTGGCTAACATCATGCTCTCCATGGATTCCCTTCTGGATAATTTTCCTGGTTCGGCAAATGGATTCATATTTGAAAACGGTTCTGTCTCGTTGTTTACGAATCAGAACAGGGTAAGTGAGTTCAAGTTGGATGATTCACCTGTCTCGGTGTTTACGAATCAGAACGGGGGAAGTGAATTCAAGTTGGATGATTCACGTTCCCCGTCAGAGTCTGCCGCCGATGATGCTCCCTCTTCTGGGACAAGCTCTGACGGAGAACACACAGAGAGTACTAAGCTCTCCAATCCCATGCTCAGGTACATAAGTGATATCCTCATGGAAGAAGAGGATGATTTGGAGCGCAAACCCTGCATGTTGCACGATTGTTTGAGACTCCAGGCTGCTGAAAAATCATTCTATGATGCTTTGGTTCATAGTCACCCATCATCACCTCGTCAATTTAACGATAACCCAGACCCAGATGATAATTTTGGTGGAACCACTAGTTCTGAGAGTTATAGCAGTTATACCACTGACAATTCATGCGAGTCTGATAGGTTTAACGGTGCTGGTGATTTTGATTCTTATTTGCTACAAAGATCGCTGCATAATTCTCAGGAACACGCTTATGTTGCTCCTGATCTGATTAGAGGGGCACAAGCTGAGTTCCATTTTTCAAATGGAGCCTGGAATTTGATTCAGTCGCAGAACAAGGCGGGCGTAACTGAAGAGAGTGTGACAAGGACAGGCAAAGGATCAAGGGAGAAGAGGAGCCATCTCATGAAAGATGATGTCTCACATGAAGAAGAGGAGAGAAGCAATAAGCTTTCAGCTGTCTATTCTGATGATTCGGAGTCATGTAGCATGTTCGATGAAGTGCTGTTTTGCAGTGATGGCAAGAGTCCAGCCATTTTGAAATCTGACCGTGAACCGTCATCATCACAGCTTGCTGATTCAGGAGGATCTAATGGGAAGACAACACGTTCGAAGAAAGGTCCCAACAAGGGAAAAAGTGCAAGAACAACGGTGGATTTATGGACTTTGCTAACTCAATGCGCACAAGCCGTGGCTAGCTTTGACCCAAGGACTGCAAATGAAATCCTCAAGCAGATTAGGCAGCACTCTTCACCTTCAGGCGATGGACTTCAGCGTTTGGCTCACTACTTTGCCGATGGTCTGGAGACAAGGTTAGCTGCAGGGACACCAAAGTTCATGCTGTTTCAGTCAGCATCTGCTGCAGATATGTTAAAAGCTTACAGAGTGTATGTCACATCATCACCATTTCACTGGATGTCATATTTCATGGCTAACCGCACTATTCTTAAGTTTACAAAAAGTGAAAGCAGTCTTCACATTATTGACTTTGGGATTAGCTATGGCTTCCAGTGGCCTTGCCTCATCCAACGGCTTTCACAGAGAGCAGGAGGTCCTCCGAGGCTTCGTATAACAGGAATCGATTTTCCTCAGTCAGGGTTTAGGCCAGCAGAAAGGGTAGAGGAGACGGGGCGGCGCCTAGAGAAGTACTGCAAGAGATTTGGAGTCCCTTTTGAGTACAATGGCCTTGCTCAGAAATGGGAAACCATAAGACTTGAGGACCTCAAACTTGATAGGAGTGAAGTAACTGTGGTTAACTGTTTGTACAGAATGAAGAACCTGTCGGATGAAACTGTGACTGCAGACTGTCCTAGAGATGCTGTGCTGAGGTTGATCAGGAGGATCAATCCAACCATCTTCATGCACGGGGTTGGCAATGGCACCTACAATGCACCATTCTTCTTGACAAGGTTCAGGGAAGCACTGTTCCACTTCTCAGCATTGTTTGATATGTTTGAAGCTAATGTGCCTCGGGAAGATCCATCTAGGCTTATGTTTGAGAAAGGGTTGTTTGGAAGGGACGCAATCAATGTCATAGCATGTGAGGGGGCAGAGAGGGTTGAAAGGCCAGAGACCTACAAGCAATGGCAGGTTAGGAACCAGAGAGCAAGGTTCAAGCAACTTCCATTGAGCACAGAGCTCGTGAACAGAGTAAAGGAAATGGTGAAGAAGGAATATCATAAAGATTTTACAGTTGATGAGGATGGGAAGTGGGTTTTGCAAGGATGGAAAGGGCGTATTCTTTTTGCTCTTTCTTGTTGGGTTCCTGCTTGAGGAATGACCAACTCATAACCCATTCATCGTCATGAAAAGTTGTTTTAGGTGTAATAGCACAACTTTTGGGTGTATTTATCCTTGAATAAAAGTGTATCATGATCATATTCTATTTCAATTTGAATAGTGTAAATACACTGTCACCTGTGCACTTTATGAACAATATCTACATTAATACAATAGTCTCAGTATGCTTAGAAAGCAGCATAGAGAATAGAAAAGTTGGCGTTTATTTTTATCTTCACTGCTTACTGTTATTAATCGATATCTGAGATTAAGTCACAACATTAGCAGAATTTCTGCTATATTGGTGATTAGTTGGATATGATATGATTCTCCATCTGTGTGGACATAAGAGAATTTCAGACGTGAAATCTTCATCTGTTAACTGACAAAGACATACCCATTATCAAATTCCCTCAATTTCAAAAAAGCACGCTTTTAATTCCATGAAGCTGGCAAATGGATAGAATTTTCTACTATGGGAAAAAAACTATTCTCTTTGTGGTCCTTTATTCATTCATTGATTGCGGTTTGCAACAACAGTACTATTGCATGTGTTGCTTTACTCAAAGTCATAATTATCCTCGTCCTCTACACTGTCCTTCCTCAATTTGATGGCCCTCACCAATGAACAGCACCATTTTCAGTTCAATGATTTTTTTTTCTCTCTTTTCACACAGACCATATTGGATTCACATGTTTAAGTGGCTATCAAAAAATTGGAATCGAAACACATATTCTTATTAGTTGGACAATAATAACATGGTTAAATCATTTTAGATATCTTTATTTTTTGTAACAAAATCTTGAGTATGTATTTTTTTTATTTGACTCAATTGTTTTTTATTTTAGAAAATTCGTTGTAATTATATTTTAGTAGTATTCTAACGGTGTTAACTATGTGTCACATGTTAGCATGCATTTTTTTTTTAATTTTAATTTTAATTTTTTTATAATTTTAAAAAAATTGACACATGTCAATCTGACATTGTGACACGTGACATAGACAATGTGATATGGCAACGGTAGTGCCATGTGTAACGATTAGATGTGAAAAGTCTCAATGCAATATCTATATTTGTTATTTTGTCTTAATTTGGTTCCAAATTTTTTAAAACTAAATCAGTTTTATCTCTATACCAAATTTAATTTTTATATACATTTACAATGATATTATAATTGATATTTTTAACAAAATTAAATTTATTTAAATGTATATTTTGCATTAAAATTTATTTAAATTTTGTTTTAAATATTTATATATCTATAATTGATAGATAAATGTTAGAGTGAATTTAAAAATAAATAAAAAATTATAAACTCAAATATAAATTATAAAACAATATTAAATAAATATATTTATTTAATTTTACAATTCAATTTATGAAGTTGTTATTTTAAAATCAACTCTAACATTTGTCTATAAATGATTGATAATAAATATTAAAAACAAAATTTAAATAAAGTTTAATGTAAAATAAAAACTTAATCTTGTTAGAAATATCATTGTAACATTTATATCATTGTGACATTTAAATAAAATTCAATACAAAATATACATTTAAATAAATTTAATTTTGTTAAAAATATCAATTATAATTAAAATACCATTGTAAAATTTATATAAAAATTAAAGTTGGTATAGGAACTGAAATTGATTTAGTCTTAAAAAAATTATGATCAAATTGAGACAAAATAACAAATAGAAGAATTACATTAAGACTTTTCATATCTAATAGTAACACTTGGCATTATCACTACCACTTCACTGTTTCTGCCATGTGATGATGTGACACAATATTAGATTGACACGTTATAATTTTTATTTTATTTTTTTAAAACAAAAAAAAATAAAAAATTGAAAAAATAAAAAAAACCAGGTGCTCACATCTAACACATAATTAACAATTACAGTGTACGGTTAATGGACCTAATTACAACAAAATTTTTAAAATAAAAATCCAATTAAATCAAATCAAAAAATACATACTTAAATTTCGTTACGATAACACCGAAATGATTTAACCTGATAAGATCATACTACATGGCAAATAAATATAACTTTAACATATGAAATCAAGTACTGTTTGTAGTTATGGGGATATATCATTTGTGTTTCCAAAAAATGAAGTAGCTTTTGTATTCGTACTAAACATAATGTGGTACTCATGTGAGATGGAGCATTATGATTCGTTAATGCTGTTTGGTACTATTAAGTGTAGTGTCCTATATATATTTTTTATGTTAATTTATATAGAGTAGAATGTAAAAGATTGTTTATAATCTTTAAATTTATAATAACAGATTATAAAAGAAAAGAAATGGTGTTCAAATAATTTATATTATAATTATATTATGTTTGCAACGAAGACTAAAAGAAAATATTTGTTTCAATTGAAAAGAAATTGCCGTTATCTCCATAGTAAAAGTAAATATTATAGAAGGAAATAGAATATTTTATTAAAAGCAAATACTGCTTCTCAAATAAAAAATAATTACCCTACTGTTACAATATATATATATATATATATATATATATATATATATATATATATATATATAAATAATAATAAAAAAGATTGAAAATCTTTAACCAATTATAACTTCTAAGTTTTATTCTAATAATTTTGAATTTCTAAAAATAAATCTTATGAAATTAGAGACAACTTCAAATAAAAAATTATATATCAGTTCATTATATATTACAAGAAAAATATTTGATTCAAAATATATGTATACATATAGTAAGATATATCAACACTTTTTTTACATAATTTCATAATCCAAAAATTACAAATGATGAGTATCAATAATTTTCGTTAAACTAAATGCTAATTTTATTTGTGGTCTCAAAATTTCTTGACATTTAGTAAATTTATTTAATGTTTAATATGAAAGTAATACTATTATGTTGGTTTTTAATCACTTGATGACGCGAGTTTATATTGTTATAAATATACATATCCTAACTCCCATAATAAAATAAGTTGTGATTTGAAATAAAAATGAGAAATTAATGGAAAAAGAAAAATTCACGATAAACACATTGCAAAGATTGATATTTTAAAATATATGATGATGTGGTTAACTTTGACGCATGTGGGGTTAAAAGAAAGCTGATCAAACATGTAATCCAATGCATCACATCAGAAAAAAAATGAACCACAAACACATTCATATGGTGTGTGTGATCCATCTCCAACTACAGTTATTTTTCATATACATTCCAAACTTCTAAGCTAAGCTTCTACTGGTGTTTCAATTCCAGCGTTGTAGTGCACAAATTCGTGCTTCTCCTCAGCATCCCAAAGCTCTGGAAATGCTTCTCTCATATTATGAATACTCTCCAATGCATGATCAACTCCTAATGTACGAACAGATGTGCCCACCTGCATTCACATCGGATTTTAATTACAAATGTTTCTTCACGTAATGTATGTAGTTCAAAGAATGAATATGAATACTTTGATTCCAAATGCCATATAAAATATTTTTCTTATGAATCATTTGATTACTCTTACCGCAACTGTGTGGAGGCCTAAGCGTTTAGCTGTCTGTAAATTGCGGATGCTGTCATCAAAAAACAACTGAAAAGTGCAGAAGCAACAATATCATAAGTGAATATATAATGTCATCTGTCACAAAAACATGCAAGACAGAGAAACAGCAGGGGACTGTCATATGCTAAGTACTAAAAATGTCCTCCCTTGAGTATCAAAAATACATATATTTTGAAGACATAATAGAGAAACAACACAAGAAAACACACCAGAAAATCCAAATTCGAACCATGACAGAGGTTTCAACACCCTTTATTAGCATTGATTCAACTACCCTTTGGTAATTTATGATCAATGTTTGTTAAAAATATTAAGAACATGGTAACCTATGCCTATTTTGTCTTTTGAAGAAAACTAAATTTATTAATTAGTTACTTTGAAACTGAAGGAAACTGCTAACACCTAATGAGAGAAGGGTGAATGTTCTTACTGTTCTCTGAGGATCAATGTCTGCTATCTTGAAAGCATATTCAAATGCTTGATCAAAGGGTTTGCAGACAAGGGGGGTGCTTGGAAGCTCCATATCAGAGTCATTCCGGCACAAACGCTCACAGATATCTAAAACTTCTGCGGTAGTAGGTCTGGATTCGCTGCCATCTTTGTCGTTAGAAGGATTCAGAGTGTCAAAGCTTATAATACTTTCAAAGCAATCCTCCAATCCAAGGATTTTAAGTGCACTAATTGCATGGTTCGTATCTGCATTTGTAAATATCTGAAAGGAAAACCAAGAATAGACATCATCATCATCATCATCTTCCTGAAGAGAGCATTTCTCATAAGTACTATTTTCACCATTAGAAAATGACATAGAAACTTACAATCTTCCTAATAGGCAAGCTTTGCAGAATTCCCCTGAGAACAGGGTCTGGTTTCAACAGCACATTATATGGCAATCTCCCATGAACAAAACTGTTCAAATAAAGGACAATTCAACATGGTTTAAACTAGATTGAAATGAATGGCTAAGTACAAAAATGGGCAGAAAAGAAACAAATATGTACACAAATTACCTGCTATACTCATCGTAATCAAAGTCATAGCCAATTGCCTGGTGAGAGGACAAGAGAAAGGAGGATTGGTTATTGTTAAACATCGGTTTTGTCTGAAGAAACGTTTCTAATACAATTCATTTAAAGGTTTATAAAAATCATACCTTTAGACCAGCCATCGTGGTTCCATAAGTCTTATACAACGGAACGTTTAATTCGGCAACTTTATCAGCATCCATCCCAAGCTTTTCAATCATATATTCTGCAATAAACCAGAATTTTCTATTTTTTTTTAAAGTTCGGCTAATTCCAGATAATTTTATAAGTATAAAAACGGAACAACATTTTCTTATCCCTTTAATTTCAAGGCATATTCTTGAGACGCATGTGTAAATGAAAAAGATAAACATACAGAACAAAATAATGAGATAATTTTGTCATATACTGCATTTTTTTTTTGACATTCAAATAATGGAACCCTGTAAATTCAGTACCTTCGATATTCTTTGCTATTTGCTGACAAACTCCAGAACTATAGGGATAAAGGGTGTCGTCAAGATCTGAAATTATAAAAAAAAAAAATTAAAAAACCTAGGCAGGACAACAAAGCGAAGAGAGAGAGAAATCGCCATTGATCGTGAAGGCTTACCAAACAGAAGACAATCATATTTTGGCTTTTGAACATCCTGAAAATTATGCCCGTCTTCCATTTTGGCTTGAATTTCTCAGGCCTAATTAAAAGTATAAAGGTCAAAACCACGGTTAGTGAGGAAAACATAAAGCGAAAAACAAAACAACCCCAACACAGAAACATAAATGAAACAGCGTATCTTTGTCTGAAACACATTTCCCGGTATCCCAGGGAAAAAAAATAAAAACTTTAACATGAAAACGAAAACTTTTTTCTTCTTACGGAGAAAAAACAAAGTGGGGGGCGAGCACAATTCAGCAATGTTGGATGATAAATTACTTGAAGTGGCGAGAGAAGAGAAAGAAAGGAATGAAACAGAATGAGGGAAAGAAAGAGGAGGCGGAGAGAGTTTATATAGAAAACAACGTTGAAAAGGAGAGAGAATGGGTTCTTTCCAAGTGTTGAATTGTTGATTCTAGACCGTTCGACGACGACGTTTTAAGTAGTTGAAGATCTGGAAACAGAAGAAAGAAAGAAAACAGAAGAAAGAAAGATCGAAAGATGAAATGGTTTTTTCATGCCATCCCTTTCTGACTTGTCTCTTCTAGTTTCCCCTGTTGCCACCTTCTTCACTTTTTTTTTTTTATATAAAAACACGTTCTTCACTTCTTTTAATATTGAGTCATGTTATTATACCCTCTAAAAATACCTCTTCCTAATTTTTCATCAATAACAATGAAGAAACCATAAATAAAATTAACTTTCAATGGCTTTAAAGAGACCAATCATTCCAACTTTGAAACTAATAAACAAAAGTGATTTCTAATAGGAAAGATACCAAAATAAATAAAAAAGGAACATGTATATAAGCTAAATCTTTTCTTTTTTGCGTGAAAAAAGTAAATTTCGGAACACTTTTTCTTCCTTGATTAGGCTTAGACAATTATTTTTAATTATTTCATTTAACGTGTATCATTGAATAAATAGTAATTACTAGGCTTTGAATGCCTTTTAAAAAATGCATTCAATGTATGGTTTAAAAGTAATTTAGAATATTTTTTTTCATGTCATAAACACAATTTAATCACTATTTTTAAAGTAAATAGTTTTTTTTTATAATTAAATTGAGAGGTAGCATTTAAAAAAATAAAGCACGCATATAATCAATGCATAATTAACTTAAAAAACATAATTTTAAGATAAATTTAATGTTATTAATTACATTACTTCATTTTTTAATCATGACAAATTTAGTTTGCCAATTAGGAAAAATAATGAGAAGAGTATTGTTGAATATCTTTGAAAAAGATAATAAATTTTAGGCTTAATTTCACGTTCTAATTTGTTTGTTAAAAATTCAAATAGATTCGTAATTCTTATTTAATATTCTTAAGTTCTTTAATTTTAAAAAATATTTAATTAAATTATTTTAGTTAAATTAATATTAATATCATGTGTTAAGGGTTAGCTCGTAATATTTTTATTTATTTTTTATTAGTATTCAAAAAAGAAAATTGGCATATACTAGATTACATGTTAAGTTATTGTTGTACTATATATTAGTATCAATATCACGTACAATGTCTCCTGTTCAATTTATTTTTTATATTTAAAATTTTGATTCAATTCAATTATATATATATATATATAATTCATTTATTAGTTGTTTCAAATTATCTAATAATTTGGTATATTTATAAATTCATAATTCGTATTGAATTGTAAAATATTAATATATTTTAATTACTTAAACACGTTGTCTGTAAAACTACATAAATTATATTCTTATACAACTTTTTTATTTTAAAGAAATTATAATAAAAAACATACATTGATATAAATAATTAAAGTTTTAATTTAACATTATCTTTACAATTATTTTTTTCTTAGATAAGTTGGTAGGTCCTCTACGAGTTTAGCCTATATTGACCGAGTCCAACTTTTAACCTATCTCATTTTTCGATTGATGATTCTAGCCAATGGTCGTATTTATTTTTTTTTTTACTACTCTACCAATTTCTGAACAAATATTCTTAAAGCATTTGTGTCTATTTTTTTTCCATATTTAAAATTAGTTTATAAAATTATTTTAATTATTCTAAAATTTGATTTTACTAATACTAAACAGTCTTAATTTATGAACAAGATTTTATCTAATACCATTTTCTTATTGTATCTCTACTACTTGTATTCATTGTGAAATTTATCTAAGGAAATCTTAACAATAATTTATAACTAATTGAGAATATATTCTTTTCTTTTATCATCAAGAATATATTATTTTACTCTATAATACATGTCCCCACTTCTATATATCTTAGAAGAAACGAATAATGTGCTGATGAAACGAAAGGTCCAACCTAAAAAAAATTATGAAATTACTTCACGTGCTAAATAATATATTTTGGTATAATTGAAGTTATTTAATTAATTATTAAGCATTGGGAGGTTTTCTAGATAGAGACGCTTAACAAATGACTTACGCGATTTTGAAAGGTGAAGATTTTCTTTAGATTCTTGCGTTGACTAAATTTTTGATTGGAAAAGTAGTACGAGTGTGAAACAGTAAAAATTTATATTATTTTTTAATCATAAATTAATATGTATAATACATTTATTAGTCTTTATAATATTTTATCTTAAAGTTGTATGAATTGATAATTTACTATATAAAATAGTACATATAAGTTATTATAAGTTTCATTTTTTTGACTTTTACGGTGAGAGATAGAAGACTAAAAGTAGTCAAAATAAATATTTATATTCTGTTTTTGTTTTCAAGTTATAATAATTGAGGAGGTGTAAACTGTGTGTGTGAACTTGAAGAAGTTTATAAATATATGTTTTTAGTTCCACGTGGTGCGAATTTTCTGGAGAGGGTACTCAACAATACAACCTATTTTTTAATTAACAACAACTAATCAAACGGATTATCTATTTAATCATATCATTGATGATTATTCTAAAGAGTTAGACCAAAATACAAAAAATAATTTTTTTTAAAGCAATCATTTTTTTTGTTTTAATTAAAATAACATTTGTGCATGTTTAATGTTACTTGCTTTTGCGGTCACCGATGACGTTCTACATGATTTGTTATATAAGTTTTAATTTTGTTGTTGATTAAGTGAAAGTGATAGTGCAATTTAGAAGAGTTGGTGGTGAATAAGATGAATATGAACAAACATTGTTGTCCCCAAAGACAGGATGAAAATTGGAATGTAACATAATAATTATGTTGGAGTGGGTCAATGGAAGATAGGTTTTTTATTTAGCAGTTACTGTGAGTTTTGATTGTCCCTGTGAGCATACTGAAGAAACAGGAAGTCTTATACAGAAAGAAGGAAAGGTGTATTTGGCAATCTTTTCGCAACAACCTGAGGCTATAAAGGGAAGGAAAGAAGACCCGCTTTGTACCGGTTCAAAAGTAAAAAAAATATTTCTAAATTTATTATATATTAATATTTTAGATTATAAGTGATAGTAAATTTTGTTGTTATCTTTTCATGATGAATTTTTTTTGAAGTCGGCAAAATCAAAGTCAGTGATATGAATTCTCTTTTAATAATCAATTCAGATGAATTTTAATATTTAATGTTTTTTTTATGAAGAGTCAAACAATATGTTCTGATAAATAGAATACTAAATATGAATTTAAATCTCGTATTCACATCACATAAGAAAATTCATAAATTTATTTTATTAAGAATTTTAATCGAAAATGATATAATTCAAATGGTGGAGAGAGGAATACAAACTTAGGGGTGTAGTGTTTGAATGAGAATTGAGTCTCATGCAGCAAGCAGATCTAAACATTGGTGGTTGTTGCAAAAAAATAGAAAAAATCAAACAATGTGGTAAAACAAATGATGAGCCAAGACAACAAACTATAAAAGATAACGAGAAGAAATCAATCTGAACCGAGAGCAAGAAAATCAAGTCAGAGTAAGGAGAAAATTAGTGGAAGAAAGAGCTCTTTAAACATGGCAATGGTTGCCTCCAACAATGAACCTTCGAAAACCATGAATAAAATGATAAAGAAAAAGAATTTCGTGAACCTAAACACACCGGAGGAAGAAAACAATAAAAAAAATGAGAGACAAGTTCTCAATAACATGTTATGTGCAAACCAAGTAGAAAATGTTGAAATTAACCTTATTCATGGGATTATAGACTACAATTCATTATAAAATTATAGTCACTCTGAATGTTTAGAATATAGGTTACGATTTCTTAGGTGAATCATAGCCTATTGTGAGACGTTCAAAATAGAGGTTTCAGTTTTATCTGAATCGTAACTTATATGTTATCAGTAATCTCAAACATAAACATGTTACCACATTTTTATAAGTTACATCTTTCTTGGAACCATAGTCTATAATAAGTCCGAGATATTTCCACTAATATTAAAGTTAATTTCTTCATATAACCTAAATAGTTTGTCACCATTATCCATTTTGTATTGTATCTTAATGGTATTATTGAATAATTAATCCAAAAAGTCGTAGTTATTTTATTTTCTCTTTTGGATGTGAAGACACTATAGTTCTTATAGCATCTTGAGTGAGGTTTTTTTTTTAATGAGTTTATTTACTAGAAGAAACGAAAACATGACCAAATATATCATTTGAAAAATCTTACGTGGCACATTCAATTTCTTCTATTTAAAGAAAAGTTTAGTGTATAAGAAACAATTTCTTCATAATAAAACCGTGAATTCTCTATGTACAATTTATTTGAAAATTAAATACAAATGAAAAAGTAAGTATAAAAGTATGAGTTTCTTGTCTATGAACTATTAAAAAATTACAACAGACTCTGGAAATAACAAAAAGTATTGTAGGGACTACAAAAAACTTTTAAGAAACTCTTATAATATTAATAATTTTTAATAGTTCAAACTAAATAAAATGTCTCATATTTTGTTATACCTTTTACTAAAATATATTCTTCAAATCTTAATTGACCTTAGAAAATTATAGATGAATATTGATTTATTTATACTCTTTGTTTTGCGGGATAATGATGCTTTGTCATCCTAACTTTCTTATCATTATTTCTTACACTTATCCATCTTTGATGTTATAGATGTTAGACATTTAATTGAATAAAAAAGAAAAAACTGAGCAATGTATAAGAAAAAAAAAATCATAAGTCCATTATTTATAAATAAAGGTTTGGATTAAGACAATATCTTTTAAAAAGAGCTTGTTCACGACTCGATCTCTCTACTCCCTCCGGTGAGTAAATGACATGAAGATCAATATGTCAAAAAGAGAGCAACCGATAAATAATATAATGAAAATAAAATATAACAATAAAAGACAAAATTAATCTCTAATTAAAACAGGAATTACAGGACATAAACTAAAAAAGTGTTAAAACATGCAAATTTCAATGTAATTCAAATTTCGAAGGGGAATGTTTACCTTAATATCACTGGTGGAGCTTCAAACAGTTCAGCGAGAACAGTGACAATGAAAACCAAACATGAAAAAAGAATATTGTGCAGCCACATTTCTATAAATATCAAATCTACATCTTAGTTCGTACGAGTGAACTCAAAGGGTTTATTTAGCAGTTACCATGAGTTTTGTTTGACACTGTTAACATTGAAGAGACAACAAAGTCATGTACAACAAGAAACATGTATTTGGTAACTATCTGGGAACAACCTCGGGCTCTAAAGGAGAAGAAGAACCGCCACCTTCCTCAGGCACATCTACAATGGTACTTTCTGCGACCTTTTCCTCCTCTTCTTCAAACCCTTTCTTAAATCTATCATAATTGGTGGCTTCAGCAGCCTTGAATGGGCGCTCACCCAAAATTTGAACCAAATCGTCCTGGTGAAGTACTTCTTTTTCAAGCAACAACTCAGCAAGTCGAGTAACTTGTTCCTTGTGTTCTTCAATTAGCTGCACCGTTCGTTCATATGCTTTGTTCACCCAATCGCGCACTTCGCTGTCAATGATTGCGGCAGTTTTATTGCTGTATGGTTTGGACATCTCAAATGATTCCTCTCTTGAAGGGAACGAAAGGAGACCCACTTTGTCGCTGAAACCATAAACTGCTACTTGGGCATATGTCATCTTGGTAACCTTTTCCAAGTCATTTTGTGCTCCTGTTGATATTCTCCCTATAAGAACCTGCAGTGACAAGAGAGGGAAACATCATTGTCATGCCTCTGATATTTGGAGAGCATAAAACATCAGAGAAGGAGAAACATTAAACAACGTAAGATAAAGTGACAAGATTTACACATGAAAGAAGTAGCCATATGGAAAAAAAAAAGTATAGAAGAGAAACATGAGAGAAAGTAGTTAAGAAAAACAACAAAACTACCTGCTCAGCAGCCCGACCACCAAGTGTCATGCAAGTCATATCAAAAAGCTGCTCCTTTGTCATGAGAAGGTTTTCGCTTGGAACATATTGTGCAAATCCAAGAGCTGCTGAGCCACGTGGAACGATGGTTACTTTTAACAATGGCTCAGCGTGTTCCAAGAACCAACCTGCAACAGCATGACCTGATTCGTGATAAGCAACAGTACGCCTTTCCACCTTGCTTATAACCTGTTTAGGAAACATAGGTATTAGACAACACTAAACAATAACGGAAAAGGTAAAGAGTGTTTCAAATCCCCTTTAGTTTAACATTTTCAATTCAAAGTAGCATACCAGCTTCAGCATCATGAAGTTTTTAACTCAACAAAATCCTAAGATAAAAAATTTCTGCAGATTAAAAACAGAGAGAGAAAAGGACCCTGAGTATATCAGTCTGTCCTTTCAAACATAAATATGAAAGGGCACTACATTCAGCATACATCATACTGTTCGAATTCATTAAATCAAACTTTGGCTGCATAAATTTTATGCAACATATCTTAATTCAGAAGAGAAAGAAAAGCTTTTCCACACCCTTTATACACATATTATAAATTTAAAAGCAGCCCCCATGAAAATATGATGTTGGATTCAAATTGAGGACCAAGGCCCAACAGATGAGAATTGATAATGGCAATTACTTCTTGCACCCTATCATTTTCTTCCTACAACCTATCACCTCCGGAATTTATTTCCGGAAATCAATCACCCCCTCCTTTTAAGAAAAAAAAATTCCGAAAGCTTTTTGATGGGGTGGGAGGTGAAATTTGATGAGCTGCAGAAAGCTTTAGCAAATGACAATAATGCATCATGAAACCCTGAGGACCCACGACTATATCATGTAAAGCAACAAATTTGTTATGCCTCACCACTGCACTCCGCCCTGCTTTGCTGCAATAGCAGCCACCCCAACCACTATTGCTAACATAGGGATCATTAATGCATTAAATTAAACTTAAAACATTCAGCTCTATTATAATATCTCCATACGGCTTCCCATAATCTGCAAGACTTTTAATTCTACAAACTAAAACATCCAGCTCCACCCTTGTATTCATAAGCCTACCTCAAAAGAATATAAAAACTTATAAAGACATACCCTGTTCTTCTTTTCCAAACCACCAATGATCCTATCGATGGCTGACTCAAAATGGTCCATTGAGACTTGTGTCACCTCACTTCTTGCAGCAATCAGAGCCGCTTCATTGCAGACATTAGCAATGTCTGCTCCAGCAAATCCAGGAGTAAGGGCTGCAAGCCTTTGAGAATAATATGAAGGTTCACGGTCAAGTTTGATCTTCTTCAAGTAGATCTGAAATATCTGGTCTCGGCCTTTAATATCAGGTTTGTCAATTGATATTTGGCGGTCAAATCGCCCCGGTCTAAGAAGAGCTTTATCTAAGATATCAGGCCTATTCGTTCCTGCCAACACAACAACCCCAGAAGTGGTTCCAAAGCCATCCATCTCCACCAACAATTGATTCAATGTACTTTCACGCTCATCATTTGAACCAGAAAAACCACCACGCCCCCTTGCTCGACCAATTGCATCAATCTCATCAATAAATATTATACTTGGAGCACACTGCCTTGCTTCCAGAAACAAGTTTCTAACCCTTGATGGTCCAACACCAACAAACATTTCCATGAAATCAGAACCAGATATAGAAAGAAATGGCACTCCAGACTCCCCTGCAGTTGCTTTTGCTAAAAGTGTTTTTCCTGTACCTGGAGGACCCACCAACAGAGCACCTTTTGGAATTTTTGCACCGAGTTCCTCATATTTCTTAGGGTTTTTGAGGAAGTGGACAAACTCCATAATTTCAAGTTTTGCCTCATCACAGCCAGCAACATCTTTAAAATAGATCTAAACAAAATAAAACAGAAAAATAAATGAATGTGTCTTGAATGAACTTATTGCCAAGAGGAAATAATTAAAACTGGACATGCTATTTAAAACAAATAGAAAAAACATCAGTCATGTCATTGAGAGAAGAAACAGAAATCTCCCAACCTTATTTTTAGTATTTTTGTCTACTTTTGTAACAGGGGCTTTCCCTATGTTGAATATTCCACGAGCACCCTTACCACCACCACCTCCACCAACACCAAATCCACCTTGCATTCTCCTTCCCATATACAATAGAGATCCCAACAATAAGAGTGTTGGAGCAAATCTCATCAATTCCTGGTACCAAACCATCTCAGCAGAGTATGTTACAGGCACAAAATCATGAGAGTCAATGCCAAGAGCTTCTTGTGCTTCCTGTAGCTTCTCCTCAAAAGACTCGACACTTCCAATATTAAAATAATATTTATACTGACCTCCATATTCCTTTGCAGGCAGGGTCCCTTGGACTACTTCACTATCTGTTTGGTTGCGAGGAGAGTTCCTTATATATACTTTGGCAACCGATTTGTTTGAGACAACAATATGGTCTACTAATCCCGGTTCCAAAAGCTTATTTTTAAATTCCTGAAAGCTAATCTGCAAAGAATGAAACTTTGGTCAATGTCAGAAGGATGATAACAACGAAATTAAAGAAACCCTAGCTAAAAGGCACATGGTTGGATTCACATCATAACAATAATCCAAAAAGAAAGTGAGATTCAGAAAAATATCAAGCATTGTTAAAAAACTAATCCAGTTAAAAACTTGCAACTAGATGCTAGAATGCAATGGGATATGAAAGTCTATCCTAATAGAGATACAGTATTATAATACACAATAGAGAACTCAAATATTATATCTCATAATCTCTAATATTTCCATTTCCCCCCTTTACCAATAAACTCAAGATAAGTGTGGAGTCATATGGTACAAAGTTCACTTCTCATGCATTTTAAACCACTGCCTTCTTCTTCATCATATGGAATGCAGATAATATTCATGTATTGAGTTCTTGAACCAACTTCACCCTTTCAAGCAAATTAAAACAAGGGCTGGTTGTGCTAATACAAAGAAGTTGTGATTACCTCCTGCTGTTCACGGGGACCGTTAGAAAAGGTTGAAAGAAATAGCCCCATAACCAATAATGGGGTGATTATATTTTGAACTTGCTTCATGAAAGTTTCCTGAAAATTCCCATGATCATCTGTGTTTGCATTCGAGTTGTCTGAAATTAAATCGAGAATCCAGGCATTAAAAATTGTTAGTGGTACCCTTTCGATAAACTATAATACAGTTATATGATTAATTCTTAGACAAAAACATACAGCAAGTAAATCAATGCAGCCACTGAGAGATAGAGTGCACATTTTGGGATTGGAACTCAAGTTTCAAAACCCAAACCCAAAATGGCCCATACACAATAAAGTTGTAATTGAAATTTGAAGTTGACAGAAAATAGAGCCTTGGATATGGACAATAGAATTGAATGCTGCTTGATTCTCCATCTTCCCATCTTAAAGAAACAAAGTTCATGCACTAAAGACTAACACTAAAAAATCTACACTAAAGACCAACCCGAAACACAACACACAAAACCTACTTAACTCTCATGCACAAAACTAGTTCAACATGGAAATTACAAGAAATACACCCTCCAGTTTACTCATTACACCAGTTATCACAGTTATCTTCCTAATTCAGGGTGTACAAAAGAGATTCTATGTTTACCTTTAGAATCGTATTTTTTGCCATCTTCCTTCGGAACTTCCTTCTTTTCTTTGGGATAAAACTTTTCATAATCTGTCAAACAAATAAAGAACTGAGTTCAATTCTTTAAACTAATTGAAGAACCTTCAATCACGAGCTAAACACACTTCATTCCAAGTAAAACTCACTCTTTTTCTTCGGGGCTTCACTGGAAAAGAATCGGCGAACACTAGGGTTCGCAGCAACGGATTTAAAATCAGGCAAATTGGAAAAGATGCGGGAACTGGAAGCTCTGGCAGAAGAAACATAGCTCCTAACAAACCCTAATACCGATTCCGCACCATCAGAACATGTATTCGTTCGTGATATTCCTGTAAGGGTTCTCAACCTCCCATTACCTTGTGATAAATTCTGTCACCCCAAACATAAAAATTAACCCTTTATAACTGGTAGCAAAAAACAAAATTGAATTGAAGGGAAAGGAAAAACATACTCTAGATGAGCGCGACAGAGAGAGCGCAATTCTTGAAAAATTCATGCTCCTGGAGAAAAATGATTTATTGGTCGATCGAGACAATCTCAAGAAAGAAAAAAATACAAAGGGAAAATATCTGAAGCTATGAATATGGTTAGAGTCTGGCAGGAATTGATGTAGTGGTCCTTTTTTGTCCAGCAGAACAAAATGAGGAAACATTAACTTATGTTTCAATTGGATCAGGATGGTTTAAAAACGCGTTTGGATCACAAGATTCGCTTTCTGCTAACAACACAGTGAAGCTTTGAAATATTGAAATCATCACAAGCCCAACTTGTTGGCTTCATGTTTTTCTCAACAAATTTCTTCACAAAGTACAAACTGCCCAAAGATTTTTCCTCAACAAATAAATTTTTCTTATTTTTTTTGTCAGTTGATAATGGTTCTTTTTATATTGTAAACTGTAATTTTGTTCTCTAAGCCCATAAATAATAACAATAAGATTAAAATGATGTAAACATTTTATCTTAACTTTTTTTCTTGGAAGGTTGGTTTTAACCTGTGAATAATTTTGTTTTTGTTCATTTCCAATATCTCTTTTATTGGTGGTTTGTTATTTTTAGTTTGTTATATTATTATTACTTTTCATTCTATATTTTTTATCTATATTTATATATAAAAAAAATGTGATTTTAATTTTATCCTTTAAATAAAAATTATTTTCAATTAAAATAATTATTTACCAATTTTAACCAATTTTTTAAATTTGACTAATTTTTATCATTTTTTAAATTAAACCAATTTTTTAACTTGACCGTTTTATTTTTAATTTAGCAATTTTTTTAATTGAAAAACTACCTATAAAAAAAATACAATGAAAAAATAAAAAATATTTAAATTTAATTTTATAATTATAAAGTATACAATAATAATAATTTTATTATTTTTTATTATAAAAATGAACATACATGAGCTTTCCACTAATAATCTTAAAACTCTTTCAAATATTATTATTAAATTTATATATGTAACTTAAATTTTTTAATCTTGATTTATATTAACTATTTGAAAATATGTTTCAAAATAAGTATTTATAAGATTATTTATAATTTTAATAAAACTTCAATTAAAAAGTTATTATAAATTTTAAATTTTAAAAATATAATATCAATAAATATTTTTAAAATTCATATTTTTAATTTATTTTAATATATTAAAATAAATATTTAATTTATAATTTGATTTTTATATTTTTATCTCTCATTAGTTTTGATTTATGTGTATTTTTTATTTAATTGAATATTTGTACTTTTTTTTTTAAATAGACTTAAGTGAGAAAATAAACTTAATTTAGTTTTTTTTTTTATGTTAAATTCACATTAAGGTCGTTAAAAGTATCAAAACTAAAATTTGGTTAATTTGTCCCAAAAAATTTAATGTCAAAATTATAGTGGTTTTAAGATAAAAAATATCCTGATTTTTACATGTTACAAATCTATGTTTTGATATCTAACTCTTTTTTGTTTAAAATGTTAACATCAATGTAATAAAAGAGACACCTTAATTTTTTTTACAAAGGTAAAAATTCAAATCAAAATAAATTAAAAGTATAAAAACAAAATTACTAAATAAACCTAATATTTAATATTTTTATTAAAACAAAAACATTATTACTATTTAGTATTTTATTTTCGATCTAAAAAGTTTTACCTGAGTATAATACTCACCACATTTATTATTTAGGAACACTGATTTTTTTTAATAAAAAATGTATTATCACGAGTGAAATACACTATGTAGTTTCTCAACAATTTAATTTATTAATTAATTTTAAAAATACCAAGATTGAGCAACATTAGTATTATTGAACTAATAAAAAAAACAATAATTCTCCACCAATCCTTTAGTAATGTTATGAAAATGGTGAAAACAGTAATACTTTCTGTTTATGTAAGTATTACATAGAGAAATTGAGTAAGTATTTCGGGTAGAATTTTCATTCAGTGGGAACAATGTTCATTCATTAAGTTTATGTATTTGGAATTTTCTTTGTACAATATGATATTTTCTGATTTTTTTTTTATCAATTCTTTATTCTACAGTTAAAATTTTAGAATAACTCCATTTCATTTGGTATTTTGTTTATAATATCTTGCAAAAAAAAGTCTATCAGTAACAAAATATTTATACTAGGAATAAATTTGATTTCTTCTGATTTACCATCGTCTCTCAAATTTTAAAGAAGATAATTGTTCGTATGTTTATATATTTTACAATGACAATAAATAATAATTAAAATCAATTGTTTATTAAAGTTAGATATTATATTTTATATTTTATATTTATAACATCTTATTTTTGGCTTTTCTATACCTCTTACGAATTACATAATTAAATATTTTATTATATTCACACATAATCAATAATGTATATTATTATATGTGAAGTGAAAACAAATAAAAAATTAAAAATACTATATTTAGAGGATAGAAAAGTAATTACAACGACTAAAATATGGACGTAAAACACGTAAAAATATTTAAAATTAAAGACATATGATTCCTTGTATCATTTAATGTAATGACTGTTATTCCTTGCTTTAATTACTTTTTTAAATAAAATGCAAACTGATAAAAAAAATTCAAGTTTTTTAAATAAAATTATTTTCGTATTAAATCTCAAGTTATATATATTTGACTACTCTGTATTGTTAATTACAATGATTTTGTTACTCCACTCAATGTTTTTTTGCATTTATTCTAAACTCAATACATGACATTGTGACAAATTATGTATGAAAGAGAGATTTATTATTCATAATACTTTATATAATAATTGGTCTGCTTTACTATTGATTATTATTATCATTATTTATTTAAATAGGAGTAGTATGAATATAATACATAATGTTATTGATATTTTCTTACAAGACTTCCAAACTGTTTTTATCATAAATGATACATATTTTATATCACATTAGTCAAAACATTAGTTGAAGTAAAAATAATCTATCCTTCAAAACATTAGCCAACAAAAAAAAAATGAAGTAAAAATAAAAAGCATTAGTTGAAGATAAATATAAAGAAATTAGGAGAAAAAATTCTACTAAAATGTTATTTATTTCTATTTTATCATTTATTATTGAAAATATTTTAGTAATTCCTTATATAAATATTTTCAAAATAATATGAAAAATAAGTTATATAATCGATCACGAAATTTCAATTATAAATATCAGTAAAAACACGTGTTATACGTGTATATTTTTTATGATAAAAATAATAAAATTATTATTATTATAACTATAAAAGTAAAAATAAATATTTTTTCTTGTTTTATTGTACACAATTTGTTTTATAGATAATTATTTTGCTTTAAAAAATGGTTAAATATAACAAAAATAATCATATTAAAAAAGTATTTAAATTAAAAGTAATATAAAAGATGAAATTGGTAATATAGTCATTTTAATTTCAAAAACTGTTATTTAAAGAATAAAATGGATAAAAAAATATACACAGAAAGAAGTAATCTCTTTATAATATGATATAGATGATTATTTCTTTCTTTTTTACCAACTAAATTGCTTTCTTTAGTCTCTAATCCTTTTTCCCCATCTGCTACTAGAAATATAAAAGTTGGAGAGGATCCATATTTCCCCCAAAATATAATATAAAACATTTCTCACTTAATTAATATTTTCTATTAATACTTACTTATCCAACATCCAATAAAGTAAATTATTTTTAATTTTAAAATTTAAAACTAACTAACTTGACACATTTATAGCTGCATTATGTTACCTTACTGCAAAACAATGTGGCAAATTCAATTACCATATTAGTAAAAAAATGAAAAAGAACACAAATCAATGTGTTAGGTTCAGCCGGAGTCTCTGGTTGAGAATATTAAATTCAGTCAAAATTTGAAAATTTTGGAATCTGATGACTACTGTTCTTGCTATGTAGTTGGCATGTGCCTGTGAATCCATACACGATACCTCCAATAAATAAATTAACCAATTCAATAATAAGACTGTTATTAAATCTCAGAATATAGTTTGCAGAGTTTGTGATTCTCACCAAATTATTGGCAGGATCAGTTTGTAGGTTCTGCAAGTGATGCATATTGCATATTGCATATTTTTTCAGACTGCAAAATTTTGAAACCTATGTCTATATCTCTATATCAGAGGTAGAAAAGGAGAAAAAGATGCTTTAGCACCGAATCAGGAAACAGAATGAAGTTTTTTTTTATGTTAATGCCGTAATCATAAATTGATTGACCAAATCACCCACTTGCCAATAAACTATCTCTCTCCCTCTCATAATAATTTTGAAAACTAAACAACAGGGTGAGAGTGGAAATATTGTTTAAGGATTACATTGTCTTCTTTTGCATAGTATCGTTGTATTTGTAGCCAATTTCAAAACAGTTTTCATCAATCACAATAATTGACAAGACAAACACTAACCACGTTCATACCAATAAGACAGGATCATGAGCAACACAACACTGCTCTTTTGTGACATCTAATTCAAACGCACTTTTTGACTGCAATGGATATTGCTTATTTATAAGTGACAAGTTGATTCATCCGCACTTCTTATAATAAACGTTAAGAAGTAAACTTTAAATCTAACTCAACCTAACAGAACCCGTTTGTAAGGTGAAATTTGCATCTGATTATATACTATGAAATTGTTTTATCTCTAGTTAACGTGAGATTTCTGACAGCGAAAGAAGAACATATTGAGTAGATGGTAGTGGTTTTATTGAGGGATACAGATTTGGAAGGGTCAGGTCCAGGTCGTATGCATAAATATAACCCTCTACATGAGAACCAGCCAATATAAATGTACAAACTACAATGGACCATTATCATAAATAATTTCCCATTTTAGAACCAAACAAGAGGTTTGTCTCCAAGGAAAAAAAAAAGGTGCATATTTGATGAGGCTATTCTTAGGGACAGTGTTTCCTGTATTAGTTTCAAAACAACTGTATCAACCAAAAGCACACACTTCCCCTTTCCAAAAACACATGTCTAACACACAGTGAAAAGTAGGAATGGAGAGAAAGTGGAGAAAAAACATGAGACACAGAGAAAGGAAGTGCTAAGATGTTTGTTTTAGGGGTATGAGTATGATTTATCATTCAACATATCTTTGTTTTAGGTGACTCATATGCATAGGCATATATTTAATATTTAATTAACTCATTATAACATCGAATCTCATCAAGAATTGTTTATGATCTCTCTAGGAACCTTTTTTTTTATACACTACACAGTCCCACTGCATCCAACTTTCTTCTCTCCAATCAAGTATTCACTTCTTCTCCTCTCTCTCTCTCACACACACACACACTCACACTCACACTCACTGTCATAGCTAGTTCTAGATATTACTGTTGTTTGGTTTTTGATGGATGAAAAGTGGAAGCTGTCAAAGAAAGAAGCAGGTTGCAGAAGCCAGAATAGCACATCATCCACCAAGTCATTGTTCTCAAGGAGTTGTTCAACAAGAGGCTCTTCTTCAAACTCTCCCCTCTTGAGGAGCTTATCCCAAAAGAGTTCCTCCACTTCAAAAACCACCATTCCTAGGAGCTTCTCTCAGAAGAACCCCTCCATTGGTAAAAAATGCACCAGCTTAGCCAAGGAGCACAAAGCCAGATTTTACATCATGAGGAGGTGTGTAGCCATGTTAGTTTGCTGGCACAAGCATGGAGATTCATGAAGGAATCACAGATCCCTTTTCAGATTCTTATGTTATGCTTATACCAGCAAAATGCTGAAGGGATCTGGTTTTTTTTCTTCTTGGAATATATTCGTTTTGTAATTACCAATTGCATAAGGTGAGTTATATGATTCATTTACTTGGTGCTTAAAGCATATGTGTCTGTTTCTCTATATATATCTCTATATATATACACACACACACTTCGTTTAAGTATTATTCAACCTTCATCCTTCAGGGATTCAATTTCTGATCACATATCTATCTCTGGAACCATTAGTTTTTTACTACATGAGATAAATTTTTATGGAGAAAAGTATAGAGGCAAAGCTTAAATATAATATCACAGAAAGTGTTGATAATGTTCTTTCATTGGAATTGAAGTTTTATTTCTCCACTCTGCATAATAATCAGCTTTGTAAAATATTTTAGTGTATTATCAAACTGAAACGTTATTCTCTCAGAATCAGTGTACTTATATAATTATATAACTGTGTCTAAGTTTTTTTTTTCCTGAAAAAATAAATCTACACCCTCCTGTTCAGAGCTCATCTAATCTTGATTAAACCTTTTTTTAAGATTAATGTTAAACAATGATAACTAAACTAAAATCATGCTTAACTTCTGGTTCAGGATTTTCAAAAGGCTCTCATGTGTTAAATCCCATTTCTGACTCTATCACTAAATATATTTGTGTGTTTAGAAGGAAAGTTTTTGCTAACTTTATGGTAAAGCATAGGGATATTTAATTCAACCGCTTCAACTCATTATTACTATTTAATAGCACTTGGATCTGCATTGAAAATGCAAGCCACATTCTTACTTCGTTTTTCCCATAAAAAAACAAAAGTAACGGCTGACTCTTTAGTTCAAAATGTTAGAACCTGATTTTTGAAGGATTCTTCCCTTTTTTTTTCCCTTTCCAAAAGGGGAAATCTGCAATCTGAAGTCAGATATAGTAAAGAGCTTAGTTTTGGTGCAATTCATTGTTTTCTTTTTCCTCACCCCATCTCAGCTAATCTAATCCCAATTAGTAAATTAACCGTTAATTAGGCTTTACTTTGCAACATTTCACCCAAATGTAGTAACTATAAGGAGAAATAAACCAATCACTTCTGTTAATGTGAAATGTAAGTGTTACAAATTCAACTCTTTCTCGTTTGAACCAGAAAATTTCACGCGTGAAAACAAAAACAATACTGTTACTGTAACAATTTTTTTTCTAAACATGCACAGAATCATTTGTCCCCAAACGTGAACACTGCATCTTGAATAATTAGCTGGAGGCCACTAAACTTTGGAGATATACTAGCAACACAAATAAGCATAAACTATTAGGGGTTAACCTTGAGAAAGAAATTTCTGCTTATGGTCAACATATCTCTATTATTCTTGTCATGTGAGACAATACCTAATGGAGGAGTTCCTTCTTATTATGAATGACCCAAATAAAGTTAAAGTTTCTAATTTGCTGAAAAAAAAAACGACTTTAAATTAAATGTGAGCTTCATTATTGTTAAAGCAATGATACCAGATTAGACTGGTTTGGTAATAAAAAATGAGAAGTAAAATGTATCATTTCAATGAAGGAAAGTTTTTATTACATTCATATTCTGGATGCTATAACTCCATACACCCTTATTTTATCAGCACAAGAAAATTGGGTGGAGTGGAAGTATAGAAAAGTGATCCAGAAGGTAGAAAGAAAGAAAGAAAAACTGAAATGGCTATTAGGATGGTGACTCTTCACTCTTTCATAACTCTTTCATAGTTGGCAAACCCAAAATCCGGAAATTAATTAACTTAGAACTGGAAAATCAAAAAATTTTGCAGAATCATGATGATCAACACTTGGGAAGATCAAGTGGTGGAGGAGGCAACTTCTGATTAGGGAGCTTCCCATCCTCAACAATCCAAGCCATTCTCAATCCCCAACTAAGGTGCACATCAAAGTGACAGTGCATCAGCCACACACCTGTTTCATCATACACATCAAATTAAATCATGTCATGCAAAAAGATAAACATAAATTAAGCACAGTAATTCAGTGTCACCTGGGTTATCAGCAAGGAACCGGATTGCAACCCAACCACCAGAGGGCACACCAACAGTGTTCCTTTCAACTGGATCAACCAGATTGAATTTTGGAGGGTCAGTGTTGGGATTAAAGTTCCCAAAGCCTTGACCAACAACATAGAAATTAAAGCCATGAAGGTGCAAAGGGTGGCTCTCAGCTACTAAAATGCTAGTATCCTGAAGCACCACTTGCACGCTTGTGTTAAAGGGTATGACCACAGTCTTTGTTCCATTGGTGACCCTTGTGTTGTTCGGTGGGGTCCCAGTGTAGTTGAATGGTCTCAATGGCACGGCAGGAAAATCAGTGGTGTAAATGCCGTTATTAGCCTGCCCAAAGAAATGTTGCTGAAGAAGTGCTATAGAAGGAAGAGTGAAAGATATGTTGTTCATCGAGGCTGCAAATTTTGAACTGTTGTTTGGTCCTTGGCATGTTTGGTTTTTGGGACAGGGACTTGTTCCAAGTCCAACAGTGAAGAAAAAGCTCTTGTCAACTTTTTGAGGTACCTTGGCAGGGTACTTGGCAGTGTTCAAACTGCGAAATTTGCTTGAGAAGTTGGCAACGAAGGAAGTGTCGTTGATGGCTGGAAGGGAGGGTTTTAAAGTGGGAATGTTTTTGGCAGAAAGTGGGTTTTTCTTGTACTCTAGAATGCCAGCAACTGTGGAATTGTCGAAAGTGCCGGTGCCAGTGAAATATGGTCTCGCTAGCATGAAGAAAGTGGCATTTGGGTACTCAGGTTTTGTCTTTAACAGAACGTTTGAGGTTTGTCCCGGTCCTAGGACTATGATATCGGACTCAAAAGGTTTAACGTAAGTAGCATCAGCTTCAACAACGACCAGGGTGTGATTTGCAATGCTGAAAAAGAGCTCGTCATTGAGTGCAGCATTGATCAAACGAAGAAGGTATGTCTTCCCTGGTTTCACCTTTAACCTGAACGTCTCAGTCTCTGTCTCTGTCCACCATGCACATCAAAAGTCAAAACCTATCTTAATACTCCAATTTAGCCAAGTTATTTTGTACAAATAAAACTTGCGTAAAAGTAGATTTTTTTTTTTTTTCAGTGGATCAAAAGTGTAGCTTCAACAAGCTTTTACCGTTATTGGAGCAATTGTAGAGGGGACCAGGAAATCCGTTAAAGGTGTAGGCATCTGAAACATTTGGGCCAGCCCCTGTCTGAAGGGCTTGTGCAATAACAGCCTCTGGATCTGCGTTCCACCACTCACCTATGAGGGTCAATCATTGAAGCAACACAGGTGAGAAAGTTGTCTTTTTTGCATTGATTGTTCTTTCTTTTAACATGATTTTGTTAACTGAAATCAGAAAATTGTGTATTATGTATGTATGGTGATGGTTTGAGGCCTATACCAAAGAGGATGGGAACTTCCTTGTGGGGTTTTTCAAAAGGGTAAGATTCGTTGAGCCTAGGGAGAAGGATAAGAGGTCCATAGATAGTGGCTCTTAACCATGAAATGTGAGCATGCCAGAAAAGAGTTCCTCTTTGTCCAACAATGGTGAAGTTGTACACGTAACTCTGACCAGTTTGAATGGGACATTGAGTTATGTAAGATGGACCATCTGCCCATCCACTTCGAAGCTGTCTCACTCCATGCCTATTATTGTCAATTTATATGTTAGTTGGTAGCCACACAATAATCCACTGCATGCATGGACATATACTAGCTACAAGATGCACAAAATATGTAGCATACAAATTAATGCTGATACTTTTATCATTGTTTTGTTAGGTACACTTGTCTTGTGGGCAAAGAATAACAAAATCATTAGTTTTACAGAGTTAAGATCATATATATATAGATATATACCAGTGTATGGTGACATTGTTGGGAACATGATTGACCACCTTAACCACAATTCTGTCACCTTCTCTTGCAGTAATTCTAGGACCAGGGAACTTCCCGTTCACTGTAACCATGCTCTTTATGTGGCACAGCCTCGTAACATTACTCAACCTTATCTGGAAACATAATCAAATAAATATTCATATCACCTTTTTTCTGCAGAAAGGCACAACTAATCTTTAGCTGCATTGAGTGATAAAGATTAACTCTTTTCACTTCAGAACTCTCACTATATATATATATATATATATACTGTAACTAGTTTCACTTTAGACCTCTCACTAGATAAATACATGTTTACATGGTATAAGTTTTAATATATACATATACATATACATGTGTATGTGTGTGCATATATATATATATGTGTGTGTGTGTGTGTAATGCTCACATCAAACTTGTAGTGTCTTGTAACGCTTCCATGCTTTGAAGTAGTGGCGAGAATAAATTCGGGAAAGGAACTGAGGAAGCTTGTGGCAAAGAGGAAAGCTACAAAAAGTTCTGGTGATGAAGGAACAGTTGAGACCATTTTTGTTTCAATATTGTGTTTTGGGCCTCAGTGAGTGAGTGAGTTTGGAAATATTAGTTACAATTAGCTGCATGCTAAACAAAGTTGTATATATAGAGACAGAGATAGAAACCACAAATAAATGTTTGGTCGAACAGGTTTATCTGATCAGTGTGTCCATGTTTCAAAACGAAGCATGCCTGAAGAAGATTGATTTTCACCTACTCTGTATGGTCCCATCTTTCTTATACTTTGGAGTGTCACTAACGTTAATTTTATTTATTTAACCTGTTTTGTCTCATCTTATGTGCCCCGTTTCGTACTCTCTAATTACAGTTTCTTTCCCATCTGCACCCAACACCTCCTATCTAGACTTTTTCAACAAAAGTGGTCTCCAATTTGGAAAAAATATCTTTCTTATTTTTCTCAAAGAATCCAACAATAATTTGAAAAAAAAAAAACATACAAAGTCATTTTTAAGTTTAACTTAATCCTACAATATCAGTTTGTAAGGTGAAGTTTGTATCCACACTCTACAAAATCAGTCTGTAAGATGAAGTTTGCATCCACTTATATACAGTAAACTTCCTTATCTCTAGTTGATATGAGATCTACAACACATTCCAAATATTACTAGAATAGGTTTTAACCCATGACTCTGATACCATGTTAAGAGGTGGACTTCAAACTTAACTCTGTTTTGTATTCACTTGTATACTATAAATTTGTCTTTATATGTCGTGAATTGTGATATAAATATTTATTATTAATGTATTCGGATTTGAGGTTAGACAAGCTATGCAAATGGAAATTTAGGCTTACAAATTAAGAGAAAAAAAAATGAGAACTTTTGGTTTGGACGTTTTTTTTTTTCTGAATAAAAACTTGTAATGATATGATGAAAAGGATAATTGGTGGACTTTGTTAGGAATCCCAAGTGTGAGTCTAAGTCCTACGTTGATCAGAAATGAGGAAGTAGAAAGACCCATAAATCCATTGTCTTAAAGTTTTGGGTTGAGAGTGGTGTCAGCGTCTTATGTGGTTAGGCGCAGATCTCATTGATGTTATAATCCTAACAGACTTAAACATCTCCACGTAGTTAAATTCGTTTAAGAAGAGTAATAGGAAAAGGGCGTTTTCAAATAAACCGTTAAGGCTTGCTAACTAAGCCACACTTAGATTGCTACACTAATAATTTAAAAATGGTTCTGATAAAAAATGATTTCAGGTGAGGCTTAAGTGGGTGTGCCTGGTGGTGATGGCACACTTCTCAACTAAACAGTACCGTAAGTAAGTGAGTTAGAGCCACAAAGAAGGAAAAGGACATTTGATCCAACTTTTCTTTTAGCCATCAAAACAAATGAGCAATAATCAACCAAGCAGAGATTAGGTTCCTGGTTAATTAAGTCTAGGATCAACGTTTCAATCACAGGCTTAATCACCAAGACAGAAAGATTCATTACAAAGCCAAAATAATCAAATCAACATTGACAACAATCTACGAACTTCGATATAAATTCAGCTTTTCAAATACATTTCTCTTCTGGGACCACATAACTCACCCTTCATTACCAAATACCTCAATTTAGATTTACCTTTTAACATTATTCAGAGGTCGAACTGCATGCAAAGAAATTGAAGCATGAAAGTTTCTCACCACACCAGTTAGTTTTCTGGATTAGACCATTATAATATAAATTACTTCAATCCAATTCTAGATAACGTGGAATCTTATGATGTATCAAACTAAAATAAGGAAAGTTAATATATTTTATCGCTGAGTACCAATTTCGTTCATCCCCGACAGCATCGTAGAGATTTCATTTTGTACTTGTTTTTGTCTGATCAAGAAAAAACGTGATGCTTTTTGCCTTTGGATTTAATGGCAAAATACAATACTTCTTCATCATTGAATCTGGCCAAAGTTGATGTAATATTTTTAAAAGATGCTATTATATGGGCTATTTCATTGCATTTTGGATTCATACGTTACTAAATTAAATACTATAATGTTTTTGGCTTGTTGGTACTAAATTCCATATTTCAACAGGCGGTGGCTGACAAATCTAGTTATATCCTAGAACTATAAAATGTATACATACACAATAATTTATATCAGCTTAATAACTGCAGAAGTAGCCTGTAATAAAACGTTTTGCTGACTTATTCTTTTTCAGGAATAAATATACTGTAATGCATATCCGTCACTTAAATAAAACTGATATAAAAAATATCCATCTCTTGAAAAGAAATCCTACTTGTCATCATAATGCTAGCATTAAATATGCTTTACCCTTTTGATTGATTCACAGGATCAACAAACTGTACTCATGAATTCACATGGCAGGATTGGATATGGAGGTCTGCATGAATAGCTGCTAGTTATGACCAGTCACTGTTAGAGAAAAAAATAACTTTCGATAGAAACTAGGGTTGGGGTAGGCCAGGTAATAGACCCTTTCCTTGTTTTGAACGCGCAACAAAGGCAAAACTGAAAAAAAGAAAAAAAAAACTTGGCAAACTTTGGAAGAGAAAAAGTATTTTACGCATTATATAGACAGCTCATCTAATCACAATGGATAAGTGAGCCGTTCTATATAATTAATTCAAACCTTATTTAACTTCTTGTCAAGTCCAAAGTAGTTACCTAATCTAACATGTATTAGTGAAGTCAAAAGCAAAAAATTAAATTGAGTTATATGTTGTACATAATTAGTTACATCTAGGAATTGCTAACACAAACAGCTAAACCTGCAAATTTATCAGAAGACCATTCTTAAGGATGGCGATGTCTTAACTTAAATGCTCCGAAAAAAGAAATATGTTGGTGAAAGATAAAAGATAAGATTTATCACATGCACTATCATCATGAGCCTCCCACAATATAAATTTGTAATGCGTATTTATATATCAAGAGATACACATGTCTCAGTAAGAATTCTCGGGATAAGTGAACATGGACTAGAATACAATCATATACTCATTGCCAAGCTCATTATATACGCCAATACAGAATAATATATACATATATATACTTGTTTCCATGAACATACACTTCAAGGCATCACATTATGCATTTTACAGCCATATCTAAACCATCAGATTACGCAATATCTGAACCATCGGATTCGCTCTCCCTGCTTCCCCCACTTCCCGACCCTATCCTTAATTTGCACACAGGACATGTTCCTTGTTGCCGGAGCCATGGATCAATGCAATTGGCATGAAACTGGACAAAAAGAAAATTAGTCATTTATGATACGCAATATAAATGATATATATCACCCTTTATAGCTTTAAGTAAAGTTAAATTATTAACCAGTTGTGAAGGAGGAATAAGTTGCAGCAGAAGTTAATTGACAGCCATCATGCTTTCATTAAACAAAATAAAAGATTTAGGTGCAGGGTCTTTGATGCTTTAGGTTTTATTTTTCAAATAAATTTAGAGTCTAATATCAATGATAATATGCAGAATAAAATTTGCGTTAGTTGGTTCTAGTTATCAAAGAAAAACTCGAACTTTAATACGAAAATAATTCCTCCCCACATTTCACATTCTCTTATCATTTAAGGTAATGACGCATCTTCTAAAATGTATAAATTACTCTAATTACTACGACAAAAACAGTCTTCTTTTTGATTGAAATACCCTCACTGAAAGAGCTAGAATAATTGTGTACAGACAAAAATGAGCATGATACTTTAGTTCAAATGGATTTGACTAGAATAGAAAACTAAGAAGACTAATGATTATCACAAAATAAATCTGATAATATGAGATAAGTACTAGTTTCCACTAGGGGTGATCAAACCTGATGCAAGCATGGTAAGCTACGAACAAGCTCCCCCCTCTTAACTTGGTCCAAGCATATAGTACATGTCAGCTCATCTTCTGAACCTCTGATACCTGCCTCTGTTCCTCCAGATTCTTGTTTAATCTGATTGACCATTAAACAAAGAAACTAAAAACAGTCCCCTTCCAGGAATAAGAAGTATGGAAGCCATCAAGTGGGGGCAATTTCTTCAAACATCTTGGATTAAAAGAATCATATATATCTCTTTTTCTTCAAAAGCATATCCATGAAGAATGAATAGAACACCATATTAGGGCCAATTATCGAATAGTTTGCTATCTATATCTCGGGGCATTGTCTAAAGTACTTATGAGAGGCATTAACAGCAATATAGACCACCAGTAGTATATAAAACTAACAACCAAGAGTAAAACCAGGCAACACATTAACATCATTATAACAATAAAATACAATGACTTGACAACCTAGGCTAGAAAAGGTAAACAAACCAAAAGAAGAGACAGTTAACATATGTTTACCTCAGCTGCACCTGAAGAGGATGCCAGACCGGCAGAGCCATCCCTGTTAACCCAACAACTTGTATCAGATTATTTATTATGGTTTAGCACTTTACATAAATGCAAATGCACACAAAGGAGGAAACTAGTCCTATAAATCAGTTAAACTGGCATGAGAACCATAAAATATATAAATAATAAAAAAAAAAAGACTAACAAATGCATTTTTCTCTATAATCTTAACTAATGATTCCTGAGCAATGATATAACAGCACAGCCTCTTTTCACAATTGGTCATCTAGTACGCAATGAGTGAAAATCATCCCTTCAAGATCCTCATTCTACTACCCAGTGATTATGAGCCTTGTACATGACATCTATTTTACCACAAATGTAGGATGAATATTAGCAATAACTATTTGGTTTTCTAATTAGAGTCACAACTGCTGGTCTGCGTACACCTTTAGCAAAGCTAACCTTAACAGCTTCGCTGAGGCATGCCAATTTCTCCATGGAACATGATTTATGCTCCATATTCAATGGTTTTCTAAACCAAAATATCAAGGAGTGTGGACTTTAAACTCACCCATCTCTATCAGAAGTCAGTGCCTTCTACAAAATAGTTAGAATAGTGTGCACTGACCCTCCAAACAGTGAGCTTCAGGAAAGGGAAAATGCAAGCTAATGCAGCTAGCCTTTCTTCTGGTTCATTATTATCACTATCATTTTATTTATTTATTGAAACAATTACAACTCACTTTGGTGGGACTGGAACTTTATAAGTGTGAATAGGCAAAGCATTTATCTCTTCCTCAGTCATTGAACGAGTACTAGGAGCAGTATCAGTGTCAAGAGCTCTCAAAGTTTCATAATCTGAAACAAAATCAAGAAAAAAAACTTAACAAAATAGAGGAATATAAGCCTTAATCTGCTTTCAGCACCTATCTTGGGGCCTTTTCAACTAAGAAAAGATATTAAAATACATATTCAAGGTACAACTCATAAACATAATACCTAGCTCATCAAATTCACGGTCAAGGAGTGCAAGTTGAAGTCTAAGTCCCTGCAATCTTCCTCTGGTCGCAATTGCAATAGATGGTGGCATGTGAAGACGGAGTTCAGTATGGCCAAGCAACCCAGAGGCTGCTGCAGCATGAGCCCTAGCCTGTGCTTGAAGCTGTTGACAAGTTGCATACATCCTCAGACTTGTAGCCATCACAAAGATAGCCAGTACAACCCAGAGCTGAAATGTTATGTGCCAAGAATTAATTTCTTACTTCAATGCAGATAAGTAACTTGCATGGCAGTGAGTACATCAAATTTAGCATTTTTTAAGTGATTTACTTACCAAAAAATGATGTAACATCTGAGGGGAGTTTAATATCATGAATATCAAAATAACTGGCAAATAAGCATGTCAGATACAGATTAAGAATAGGCTTTACGAAGCAGTATAGCAATAGATACAGCAGAGCAGACATCACCTGTGATAAGAAAAGCTAGAGAATTCCCATTAACTGGGCGAGCTGGATGAACCCGCTGATAGGAAGAAGTAGGAAAAGAGAATGAGAATTACAGTCCAATTATGTACAATTTGAGTTTAGCGGGGGGAAACTAGAACACAGATTGACATTCACACATATCAAACGTACCATCAAGGTTCTTTCAGGAACATATTCTGAAAAGCCACTTTCAATATCTCCCCTACTACCTCGGAAGACAAAACTCATGATTGCAAAGGAGCTCGTCCAGCCAACAATTCACGACAACACTACCTGTGAGCTATTAATCGATGTCTAAAAGTTACAATAACACAAATTTGTATACTGATTATGAAAGAATAAACATGTATTAAGTCATTCAAGAATCAAACAAGCAAACATAATTCCACCCATGAATTTGTGAAGACTGAATGTTTAGTCGCAGTAAACTCATTCCTATAGATTGATGGTTATTTGCAGGAAAGATAATTTTTATTGTTGAAGATTAGAAGACAAATCATATCTCACATTCCAGTATCTTATCTAGACATTTTTTCCGCAAAACACACATAGATCATTATGTTCATCAAGGTGCAAGATTCACAACTTCGGAAAAGGGATCGACCATTCTTTATTCTAGTGAAAACATATGGTGAATGATTTTTGTTTTTGAAGCCAAAGCTAAACCCATTGACCTATATAGGTTTTTGTCTCATTAGCTCAGGAGATTGTAAGAGTCAGAATTGCAAAAAAGAAGTGTGGGTATACATAATAACTTAAAGAGTGTAAAAAAAAAAAAAAAAATAAAAAAAAAAAAAAAAAAAATAAAAAAAAAAAAAAAAAATAAAAAAAAAAAAATTAAAAAAAAAAAAAAAAAAAATAAAAAGTTAAAAAAAAAAAAAAAAAAAAACTCCTCCTTCCCATGTATTTAACAATTTAGTCAATTTCCACACAAAACTCTCTCACTTGTGAGGAAAAGTTCTAAGAAAATAGGGTGTGTTTTCGCATTTTTAAGAATAACATGTTGGTGCAGAATGCAGATGCTTTTGCTAATTTAAGGGACCTTGCTCTTCAACTCGATCAACCCGTAAAAACGGCGATTTGGTGAAACAAAACTGTTAAGATGGCAGGGAAAAAATATGAAGAAAAAAAACCAATTTCAGGCAAATTCTCACCGGAAAAAATGAAGAGTGCCTGAAAAGTTAACAGAAATAGGAAAAAGAAACAGCTACAGCCACCACAGTCAGAAAACCACATTACAATTATTGAGATGTGAGGTTCATCAAATTATAGAAACGGATGTAATGTAAGACTACATTTTCTTACAAACATTTAACGGAAATATGGTCTCCTTGGTTCAATTTTCCAGCACTGAAACACATCATCGTAAACTGCAAAAACAAAAAACCATGAACATGCTTACCAAAATCAAATTGTCCCCAAATGGATTTGTAGTTGTACCAGGGATTGGTCCGTCACTGTCTACGTTGTTGGTGTGGTGTGGTGTGGTGACGGTGGGTTCAGTCACTGATGTGCTGCAATATGAGATTTGGAAAATACTATTTGTGGAAACATTATATTATATATACATATATAGATATAAAAAATTACATTTTTAATTAATCCATAGTATATGAGGCATACTTTTCCTCTCAAAATTATTAGCATTGCTTTTCCGCGGACGCAACCATCTTAGTAAGTATTATTAGTTAAACAATTCATTAGCTTTAAATAATTTTCTAACTCTAGATTGTAATAAAATAAGAATAAGAATATACAAAAGAAAAAGTAGAAAATCATTTTTTTAGAAGAAGATAAAAATGTATACTTATAAATAAAGGAGGGACTAAAACGTAGTGATGAAAAATTGAATAATTGAGTATATGGTGGGTAACAAATTGAGGTGAAGTGTAGAGTTTTGAAGATGACACGTGGAATCGGTAATTGTGGAGGTATTGTGGTTGCAGTGCCACGCCTTGTTCGCATGCAGAAAGGTGCACCCATAGAACCTCACAATCAACACCGACACTACCACCATTTGACATCAAATTGCTGACACACGTTAAATTAGATATAATTTTAATTTACCTGTCACATATAACTTAAAAAAAATTATATATACATATATATATATATATATATATATATATATATATATACATGCTTGCTAATAGAGTGAGCAATTAATTTTATTTAAATATAATTGGTTAATATTATTTTACTGCGGAAACTTTTCGGACTGGACTGCCTATAAATGATTAAAATTCGGTACAACTATATTTTATCAAATAAAAAATTATTATAGTAGAATGTTTAATTATATAGTGACAAAAGAACTTATAGAAAAAGTATATTACTTGTATATAATAGTATGCCTATAGTAAATGATTAATTTCACCCAAAATTTCAAACATAAAACTTCATATCCCAAATTCAGAATTGGTAGAAAGTTGTTGGAGTCAGACAAAATGTTGGATATTGAGAATTTTCTAGCTCTATTATCCACTACATTCTAGACATGTGGCAAGTGCACCATCTGAAAAATCTAAGCACATGAATCAAAAAGGTAACCCATTATGTGGAATCCACCACAATCTGCGCGAATTATCAGAGCCACCTGAATTGAACATACCCATAGGAACCAGAAGAGAAAGAGCATCTAAGGAGAGTGTAAATAACAGTCACTATTTCCTAATTAAAGAATTTCAGATGAATTATGGTTTACACAGCTACATAGAACAATAATTTAGATGATGCTGTTCTTCATTCTCATTCGTATTCCCAATTAATTCAAAAGGGGTCACACAGGAAAAGTGACATATCATCATCGTCATCATCAGCAGAAGCACATTGGTCAAAACATTATGGTTCTGTGCTGCAAGTTGAAAGAAGCATCTAAAAATAACAATTCTTAAAGAATCCTCAGAAATAATGGACTAACGTAATATTATAAACAAATCAAATCATTCAGTGGACGGGGAACGAAACATTAATCATGTTTCTCATTGCCCGGTCCACTGCCAGAGAGTCACTGGTGCCAACTTGATAGCACACAAATGTTTGATCCGCTCGTAGCCAAAAAAAAAAATTGCACATTTCCTTGTATTGATGATGAATCAAAGCACTAGAGTCCCAAAGAGAGATGGGAAACTAGAATTTCTTGTATTGATGCTAGTTACATGCTATTTACAGTATGAATTTCATGACCCAAAGTTAAAAAGATTGAAAGAGTATTGCTACTGTTTGCAAAATTGCCATCACCAATTAATCATCCAAAACAAAAGTTCTGCTATGTCTCCGTGAGCTTCTGCTGAAGACTGAACTCACATGACTTCGGCTTCTACTCACGGAAGCATGTTCAGAAGATGACAGAGACGAAGAAGAGTTTCTAGAACCGATCCTTCCAAAGAATGAAAAGAAGTTGCGAACAACCCTAACAAACCCTCGACTCTCCCTAACCCTATTGCTTCTCACCGACCGAGAAATCCTCCTCGGAGCTCCGTTCGTGTTCAGTCCACCGTCCATCTCCGTATAAACCACCGGGAAATGATTCTCTCCGGCTCTGCGTCCGCCGGAAAATCGCCCCACGGCGAATCCCCCTCCTGGAAGCCTCCAGATAGTCAACCCTATCGCCTCCTCGTCGATCTGACTCGGAGCCCTAGTTTCCAAATCGGAAGGAAGCTCGTGGCGGCACACCGGGCACGAGTTCCGCATGGAGAGCCACGGGAGGATGCAGTCGGAGTGGTAAATATGTTTGCAGGGTAACTCACGCGCCTCCGCGTGGAGCTCAAACGCCTCCTTGCACACGGCGCAGTGCGCGTCGGTTTCGACCTGCGTTTCACCGATCTCGACAGTCGGCATGGACTCGATCGCCGCCTTGGACGCCGGAGGGTTCTCCGGGCGGCCGAAGCCGTTCATCTCGATCTGCGCGAACTGCTCCAGTAGGCGGTCGAAGCCTGAGCCAAGGAGGAACTCCGACATGGTGGGCGGGAGCGGACGGAGACCAGTCCCGTCGCCGTCATCGTAGAAGAGCTCAAACGTGCTGGCGCCTTCGTGTTCGGCGGCGGAGTCATCGCCGGGTCCCCGGAGAACGATGACCGGGTTAAAGGGGGAGCGGTTGCCAGCAGCATCGCGACGGCGGCGGCGGAACCCCTGTCGGCGGAGCGAAAGATGGTCGTCGGGGAAAGGGCTGAGACGGTGGCGCGGCGAGGCGTCGGCGCGGATCTCTTCGACGAAGCCACTCTGGCAGTGGGGACAGGCGATGGTGGCCTCCGATGAGAGGTGAACGAAGCGGGTACAGCTGTAGCACCAATACGACGGCGTTCCTTGTTGCGTGTCGGAATTCATGTTTTTGACGAAATGTAGAGAGAGAGAAGGAGAAAGAGTGTTTGGGGAGGGTTGAAGGGGGAGAGCGTGTATATAAATGAGAGAGAGGAGCGTGTGTAAGTGTATATGTCTGTATGAATGCGAACTGCAGAGGAAATAACAACGTTTGCGTGTTTCATTTCCCACGCGTTAAAACCTAATCTCAACATACATCCAAACTTCTCACTTCTTCTAATTTTTTATCTATTATTTCATTCAGTTATTTTTTTCGTGTTCAAACCTGGTAAATACCACACTCTACCAACACTAATTTTGTTTCATTCTATTATAATTTTAAACAAGATTGTTGTATTTGTTTATTAACTTGTAAGTCTAATTTCTCATGTTAGCAAATTTTTTAAAAGTTTGATGAAATTAAGACAAAAAGGTATGACTTAATTTGAATACAACTGAAACTTTACAACAAAATAAAATTTAAATATCTTCAAGTTGATGCATTCTCTTAAACTTTGTATCAGGTTTTTATAAACCACAAAGTTGACTCTTGAATTTAAAATAAACTATAAATAAGTCAGAATTACAGCTAGAGAAGGATTTCGGATGTTAATTCATATTAAATTAATCAGAATTTGAGAGAATAGTTTACTAAAAATAGGAAAGGTAGGAGATTGTTAGATTGAGGATTATTGGTGACTTGCAGAGGAAGATTGAGAATGGTTTAGCGTTTTGAAATTGAGAAAGAATAAGTATTTTAATTACAATAATGACCAGGCGAAAGAAACAATAAAAATGACATTTTTGGTTAATATTTAAAAATTGTTTATTATATGTGAAATAATTGGATTGAGAGCGGAAGGGCATGAAAGAAGGAGAAGGAAATAAGAGTGTTGACCATTGACCGTTGACTGGGAGAGAAGAGACGCTGAGACGCCCATTTTGATTTGAAAATGTGAAATAATTTATTATTTAATAAAAAAGTAATAAAGTGTTTAGCGAATGTTGTTACTGTTGGCACCACAGTGGGTTATGTTATGATGATAAGATTAGATTCCTTAAACGAGGAAAAAGGTTGTGTTGTGTTGTGGTGTGTGTGTCTTGTGATGTGGTTTGGTTTGGTGTCGACACTTTTCCATTTCACAACTCTCTTATTGACCATCGCATTTTCCATGTTCCCCACTTCCACGCTCCCTTCTCTAATCGCTCCTTCTTCTTTTTCTTACCTCTTTAGCTTCACTTTTTCTTTTTTTTTTCATTTTCATTTTTCTTCTCCCTTTTTTTTAAACCACCCTTCCTTGCTTTCTCTTTTATCTTCTTCAAAATATGACTTACCAGAACGATTTAAAATTAGTAATTTTGGGAATTTAGAATTTTACTCACACGTGATGAATACACCGGGTTGACCATGTCTGGTTCTAGATCGTTTTTTCCTTCCGTATGGCACAAGGTGTGACGATTTTAATAATGTCGCGTCTGACGTAAAATAGTTAATTTAAAGTATGAGAAAAGTCAAATGTAGGCACAACGAAACTGTGGAATATGGATTCAACAAAACGCCATGTTCAGTGATTATTCGCCGTTTAAGGTCACTATGGTGTGCTTGGAGGAACAACACATTGCAATCAACCATGGTCGATGAGTTAGTTACTCGTTATTACTTTTCAACACTTTCGCGGAAGATTAATTTACAATTAATATATAAGTGATCAAATCTTAATTTATTAAGCAGTTTTTTGTGAAAATAAATTTGACTTAAATTCGCTATCATCGTATGGGATTAGAGTTCAATAAATTATCAGAATTTATATTAATGGATATTTAAGTCTGTGATACTATTCATTCTTGGATTTTTCTCAACCTTTACTGGTGTCGTTAACGTAAAACAATGTATCGGAAATCTCAAAGGCTAATTTAAAATACATAATATAATAACATCTATTAATACGGGTAGAATATAGAAAATTATTTTTTCACTATAGCAAGGGAGAAATTTGATAAAGTTTTTATAAATAAAATTAAATAGATTACTTTTTTATTTTTTAATCAAAATGAAGTGATAAAATAGTATTTTTCTTTTTTATTTAAATAATTAGTTTGTCAAAGTTTGTTAAAAAAATATTTGTCAAATTATCATTTCTCGTAGAACATATAATGGGTCTTTGTATTTGTTCAAACTATGATGAGTTTTTTTCATTCAAAGAGTTTTACTTCATTTTTCATGAGGAGGTAACTTAGTTGAGATAGTCATTAGGTGTATGGTTTTAGCTGTCATCAACTATTGGCTCTTATATGATTGATTATTTTCTTTCTATCGATGAAATTTATTAGGAAAAAAATTATATATAAGTGACATGAGTTTTATTTTACTTTTAATCCAAAAGGTTGAAACATTGAGTTTATGAGTTTATTTTCTTATATATTTTTTAATTTTGTCATTTATATTAATGTGGAATTTAAAATGACTTTTAGTATTTTCAACAAATTATTCTAGTAACAGTTGTGATTTTTTTTTAATTATACCTAAAAATTAATTTTTATATATCTAAATTTGTATTAAATAGTTATGTTTTATTGTACAAATATTGTATACTTAAGTTACAACAAGGAGTTAGTCTTTATAACCGTCAACAAATTTAAAAAGCCTATTAGTAATTTAGTTTTTAATTTTTATTTTTTCAACATCCAAAACTAACAAGAATAAGGTGGTTTTATTTACCAAAGTTATATGCTAATTGAATTAAGGTGGATACTAATAGTATCTGGTGGTATTTTATAAGATCATTTAGGCCTTTGACCACGTTTGGAAAAAATATTTTCAAAAATTTTGGTCAGAAAGTAATTTTACTTTATTTTGTAAAAATTTATTGGATCAACATGTGATTCTTTAGTCTTTGAGGATATGTGGGTTGATATTTGCATTTTCATATTTTTATAAGTATGTGCAGTTAAAAACTTCTCATTTCATGAGGAAATAATGTTAAATTCACTAAATGATTTAATATTTTATCTCAATGTATTTATTTTTTATATTTTTTTAAAAAAATATGTATGATTTATTTATATTTTGTGAAGTATAATTTTTTATTATAAATTTAGTGTGGTTTCAAATTTTTTGTATTTTTATTTCGTTTTGTTTTAATAAATTTTCATATACGATAAATAATATACAAGTTTTAAAGTATCAATATTATTAAGATATCAAAATTCATAATAATATTTAATATGAGTTTATTTGAAAAAGTTACAATAAATAAATATTTTGAATTTATAATAAAAGATTTAAGCTGTGATATATATTTTTAATTATTAATATTTTTAGAAAACATATGCTGAAATTTAATTTAAAGATTATTATAAATTGTAAGTATGAATGATTTATAAGGTTTTACATAAAATAGAATTAGAATGAAGACGATTTTATACGACTAACTTTGAAATAATACGTAGAATTAAGCACTCGGAAGAAAGAGAAAATATTATATTGCTTGACTTATAGATTGACAAAATCAACTAATATATTTTAATTTAAAATAAACTTATTTATAAAAATAGTTTTTTATTTATTTATTTTCGTGCTTTATTTACTTTAGTCACTAATCTCTAAAAAAAAGTGTAAATGCGTCATTTACGAAATAATTCAAAATTATCCTTTTTCGAATTTTAAATTAACTTAGTTAATTTTCTTCTTTTTCATTTTTTTTTCGATTGTACTCTTCCAACCATCCATAATACTCAGCTATTTTTTTTTTTTGTGTAAAACTACTAAGAATGGTGGTTAAATTCTGTTTTTGGAAAAGTTTATACTTAGTTTTTCGCTTCCTTTTTTTTTATCGTCAAAACATGTTTCAAAATAAAAAGTTTTAGGTAAAAGGAGAAAAAGAAAGATTATAGATTTGTATTGGTCACTAGGTAAAAGGAGAAAAAGAAAGATTATAGATTTGTTTTGGTTACTAAAATCAAGTCCGGTTCCAAAAAAAAAATTAATTCACCGATCACATTAATATATTTATCAAAATAAAGATCGAGACGAATTAATCCATATTAAAAATTGAAACAAAATATGTTAGTCTTAATCGAAGATCAATATAAATCAAGACAGATCAAAAATTAAGATCGAATGATTTAAACTAAAGATCGAGACAATATGTCTTAGGTTAAAAATTAAGAAAAGTTGGTCTATATCAAAAATTAATACGAGTTGATATGGATAAAAAATTAAAATGAATCGATCTAAATCGAAAGTTGAAAAAATGATGAAAGTCGAAAAAAAACGACCAAACTAAATTAAAAATTAAGACAAGCCAATCAAGAAAAGAATGTTCAATTATAACATAAAAGAACAAGTATTTATATATCGGATATAAGATATAATTATTGACTTCTTCTGTTAATTGTGGAAAGAAAAACGAAAATATCTATGTACTAACCTTGAGTACTGAAAATTTTGGTTCTTCTGTGATCTTTTTAATGAGAATCTTTTGGGTTCTGTAAACTATTTTAACATCTGTATACGTAAAAAGTAATAGTTAAAGTTGAAAATTCCGATGTTTATCCAGCAAGATAATGCAAAAACCCATAGTAATCATGATGTTGTTTACTTTCTTCAAGCATATTGAAAATACAAGTTTAGCATTCATTAACAAATTTTATAAATGTGAATGCCTTATATTTTATACTTTTTTTAGCGCTATAGCATCACTGCAGTGCAAGGAATTGCCTAAAACTATTGATGAGCTTACAAACATTGTAGAGAAATAATCTGTAGACTTTTCTTCAGTCATATTTCATTGTATGAAGACATCAAATTAACTTTCAAATATTAGCATCAACAAATTAGTAACTCTAACATTACATAAAAGGTTAATTTTTTAAAAAAATACATTTGTAAAATTATTCTAAAATAAAATAGTTATTAATAAAGTTGGTTTAGTTATCGGAGACGACATTGATTATTATTTTTTAAAATAAATAAAATTGTATTATTATTGAATTAATATTTATTTAACCGGCTCTAGTAGAATCTATATAATATTGAATACTAATAGAGTTGATTTAGTTAACTCCACGAGAAAACTAAATATTTTAATAAGTAAAAAAATAAATTAGTTATTTAGTCTCAGTTAAATTGAAATATTTTAAGTAGACCTTTTTTTATTTTATCTCGATTAATAGTGGCACGTCACGTGTTATTGTTAGAGTTTAGTGGTATATTTGATTCACATTTTATATTTATTTTTTAATTCAATTTGATTTTTCTTTTTCAAATGGAACAATGTTATTTATCTTCAATTTAAAAAATTATATATTTTTATAAACGTTGTAATGATATTTTTATTTATTTACATTTTTGTTAAATATTTATGAAATTATTTTTAAATCAGCTCTAACATATTATTAAATACAATGAAACCTTGTGTGAGTATATAAAAAAAGTTAATATTAAATATTTCAAAACAAAAAATTATAAAATGTAAAAGTCTTTTTAGAGATGTGAAAAGATTAATTAATGATAATTTTTTTAATACGTCAAAGAATTTATCTTTTTTCTTCATATAAGAAATTCAAAGTATAAAATGATTTTCATATAAGGAAATAATGAGTTTTTTCATAATTGTTTTTTTTTCCTATGTATATGGTGTAATTTTATCAAGGCTTTTGTGTACATTTTTACCCTTATAACTTTTTTACATTCAAAATTTTTTACACTTGAAAAACATAAAATAATTTAAATATTTAGGTGTAGTGATTTGAGGTATAAATTCAAAAAAACTATTCGAATATGTATATGCAAGTTTTAAGTAAGCTTATTTACTAATTAGATGTCGAATTGGAAAGGACAAATAAACGACTAAATGATAACAATTACTACCACTGTCATGTGCCACGATTGTAAACTATGACGTGACACGACGATAACCTAACACATAACAGTTTATGTATTTTTAGAAAAAATATTGAAAATTTCACAGGTTAACACGTGTTATGTACAAACACGGTGTTAACTACAACTTAACGGAGATTACCAAATTAAACATTTCTAAATAATTGGATAACTAAATTGAACCAACAAATAATAAGAAATAAAATTGAACTAAGCAAATAAATTAGGGACTAAATCAATAATTATATCCAAATGATATGCATAGACTCATTGTCCACGAGAGTCCTTTCGTGTCATCAATCCTCGTGACCTTGCACCTGATACTCTATATGAACAATTTCCTAATAACCCATTTTGTTAGTCTGGTCGATACACAATATCATTAAAAAAATTATTTTCTATCCTTAAAAATTTACATAGAAATAATTTTCGAGAGTTGTTAATGACATGATGATGAAGGATTGACCCCAAATATAATCCTTCTTCACATGATAGTCAATCTATGTTTCTTGAAAGTTCATTGATCAATTATTTGAAGTAAAGAATGCTTTTCTAATGATTTTTTCAATATCCACGTTTAACTAACTTTTTTTTTATGATTTTAATGTATGTTATCTCTAAGTAGATATCTTCTCTTTAAACATATAATCATATAATCATTTAATCATTTTTTAATCTCCTAAATAAATCCCATGTTATCTTTTTTTCTTTTCAATAAAGTAAAATACAGAATATTTATTTCGTCATACATTTTAATTTATTATATCTCCACACTTTGATATTGACATGTTCCTGAAATAATTGAATTCTACATTTTTTTATTTATATAGAATTGGTTTTCTTATATCTTTTGCTTACAAGATTTTGATTTACCCGCCTTATTTTTTATGCAATTTATTAGTAATAACAAGTTTATAATAAATAGTGTATTGCAAACATACTGGCGTTATAAATTCTTGATAATTAGAAACAAATTAATTGGGCCAATCTAATGTTCGGTCCAAATCAATTAAAAAATTGAACTGGAGAAAAGTCATTGAGAGAATGATGAAGTAATCCGAAATGATAAAATTAATAAATAACTAGTTAAAACTCATACCTAAGTATTATGATAAAAAAATAGTTTTATTTTGAATGTTAAGAACCTATTATTAAGACGGTATTTAATTTATTATTTATAATGTTATAAAGTTATGATATAATATTCTTAATATTATTTAACTATTATAATTATATTAAACTTTAAATGTAATTATATTATAATATTATCTTTTTAATATTGTTTAGATGAAGAGTAAAAAATAAATAAAAAATAAAAATCAAACAAAATAAAATTGTGCTACATTCCCTTGTTGTTTTCCACCAAATGGTAAATCATCATTTATGGGAATGTTATATTTGATAAATCTTTTTTTCCCTTTTCACATAAGAGTCCTTTGCTACAAGATTATTGAGTATGTATTTAATGTGGTTGGACCAAGTATAGTTGTCAAAATAGAGAAAAAGTTAAATAGTTGAAAAATCAAATGAGAGTTAAGGAAGATTAATATAATGTCTATTATATATTATTTTACATAAAGAAAATCATATATTTCCTAATTTAATTAGTTTTTGTTTGGAGTATTCATAATACATTCATTCCATATTGGTGGTTTAAAAAAAAAAAAAGAGGCCTTGTTTTACTCTTCACTATCAAAGCAACCAAAATAGTCTTTAATGGTAGGTTTGACTCAATCACTCTACAAGTCTTATATAGTCAAGTTGTTGATCATATTTGGTATCCAATTTCATGACTTTTAATAACAATTTAAGAATTAATTAATCTCCACACATATTCTTAGTATAAAATAAATAATTTTATCTATTTGATAGCAAATCATATATTCTTGCTAATTATATTTCCAATTAACTATTGCAATAAATAATTTATATGACAATTAAAATAAATTTTTTATATTAGTTTTTAAACCAACATAAATACAAGTAATGTAAAAAGTTTAATTTTTTATGTCAGGTGAAAAACCATCATAAAAATTCCATTTTTCATATTAATTTCAAAAACACATAAAAAAAACCTTATATTTTTCGTTGTCTTTCTATGGCAGTTTTGGTAATAACTATCCTAGATATAATAATGGTAATTTTAATCCTCTACATTACTTTTTATGTTAGTTATGATATTCTTCGCGATAACAATAACAGTGATAAATATGACATTTGTAATTTTAATAAGATATATTACTTTTTATGTTAGTTAAAGCGAGAAAGATTGCTTAACACTATTTAACAATTTGTATAAAAGTAAAATAGTGTTAACAAAAGTTAGCTTTTATATTAAAAAAAAGTAAATAATTATAAAGAATAGTGTCAAATAATAATAAAAAAATGGTGTCAAAATATTAATGTCCTAGTTAAAACTATATACAGTTATAGAAAGTGTATACGTCTAAAATAAATAATTTAATTTTTGTATACTAAAATAATCGACATCATATATATAACTTGAACAATTCTTATATAAATATTTTCAAATTAAATCTTAATAATATAGTATATAAATAATTATACTTTAGTAAAAGTTAATCATGTTCCGTTGAACACAAAATCTACACAATATTGTTAATCACAATATAATCATTTACAATAATTATTTAAAAGAAAAATAGTATGTTCATTGTCTCCAAACCTCGTACATCTGGATATAATTGTATCCATGACCATCACATAATCCTCTAGGTGATATGATTATTATGACTATAAAATTCACATATTTTTTTATTAATTTATTTCTGTTATAAATTTGAACTTATAATCTTGAATCTATAAATTAATCTCCGTATTCTAAATTCACAGGAATTAAACGAAGTTAAATATATTACATAAGAAATAAAAAGATAATTTTTTAAATGTAAAGACTATAAGTTCACTATCAAATAAATAATTAAATCTAATGTTCTGTAGTAATACTTTGAAATCATTTATGCCATTATTTCATTTAGGTTATTTAATGAAAAAAATATGTTGAAAAATGATACATCCATTCTTAATTTATGTTTGAAAAAAAAATTACCTTAAGTTTTGAGTCATTACAAATTGATTGGTGTAATTATTGTCTTGCTTTATTATTTTATTGCTTTCTCATCACATATTATTTTATTATTTTATAAATTAATAATTTAATGATTTTATATTTAAAAAAATAATATAATTAATTATGAAATTTAAAATAATATTTATTTTCACCAGTTGTCTTGATTATTTGTGACAGGTTTAGTAATTTACTAGCTATATTTCATTTTAAAAAATGTGAAAAAAAATATAGTTTGAGTAATTTCCGCTAAAACATTATTTTTCATTTAGTTATATTTGGAATTTACAAGTGAGAACACTTGCCTGTTATTTCTATTTAATTTAGATACATTGCATGGTATAAATTAATAGTTTATACATGTATAAACCAGAAGAGAATGTTAACGTCACATCACATGAATTAGATAATAATGAATATGAAGGTGTAAATCTCTACGAGATATTTTTGTAGAAAAGAAATTATACTCGTAAATTTTCAAACTCTACATCTTTTGCATAGAAATAAATAAATAAATAAACATACAATTTTTTTTTTAATTTTGGATATTCTTATTTTGATAATAAAAAATAATTTTACTGCTTAGACATAGTATATTACCTATCATTAAATTATAATGTTTTATTTAATGCATTAATTAATACTATTTTTCAACCTAAATTTGTTTATTACGGCTGATATCTATAATAGTTTTTTAAATAAGTTTTTTAAATAAATAATCAAGACAATAACTCTATTAAAATTTATCTAAGATTTTAAAGAAACCTCGATTACCTTTCGTGATAAATAACTCTAACTACACGAACAATAAATAATCGTAACATTCTCAACTGAAAAAAAACCCTTTATAATCTTAAATAAATTAGCATAATGCATATTTAAATCACTAAATTGTTCCATACATCATAGTTCCATACAAGTAATCATAGAAATTAATTTGTGTCAATGTGGCTTTAACATATTTAATTAACATGGCCTCTTAAAAGAAAATTTAAAATATAGTTATTAATTATCTATTATACATATGTATCTCATATAAAATATTAAATTTTATCACACTCAATATACATACATACATACACACACACACACACACACACACACATATATATATATATATATATATATATATATATATATATATATATATCTAAAAAAAAACAATTTTTTAAAATCTGACATATTTAGTAAAAAAATTTCTTAAATTTTAGTTTTTTTTTCTTCAATATAACCAATACGATATTGATTTTTCTTAACTATAAATGGAGATGTATTATTGGGAAAATAATTTACAAAACTTATTTTTTTTTTGAAATAAAAAAAAAAGTGTAAAAAGATCGTGGTTTTAGAAAGGAGATGATATCTAAGATTTTTTTTTCTTTGGTTTCTTAAAATCACAAAAAGAGAGTTTGAATATGTTAAACTGAATTCTCTATTTTTATGTATCTTAGGACACATTTTTTTGAAAGATTCCTTATTTAGTTCTAGAAAACATTCTTTAAACTACTTTGCCGAATAATCTGTGTAATGTAATGACAGAAAGAAAAAAAACTAAAAATCACAGATATCACAAGTAAACTACTTTTAAGGAAATCTGTTACAATGTACCCTAAATTTGAGGATACAGTATTTGTACATGATAATAAAAAGTAAAATGAGAATATAACACGAGACTCTAACAAACTAAGAATAAGTGGAAGAAGTAGTACTATGTATGTGTGTGTTGTGTAGTGGAGAGAAGAAACACATGTAAAAATAAAAATGATGATTCTTTCTTAGTCATAATAACAGACATAGAATAGAAGAAGAGTTAAACTGAACTGAAGAGAGAGATAGGTGAGTGGTGCGAAATTTACTGTAGTTTGGGCTATATTTTACTGATGTAGCGAATCTAATACACTAACGTGTCAGTCATTGACAGCTTCTGGTTTGGGAAGTGCAGCAAAAAAGGAAAATAAACGCCATTTCTCTTTCTTTGTATTGACATCAGTCGGTTATCACTTGGTCAATTACCCCTAATGTTTAGGAAATACATAAAATATATTTTGGATATTTCTCAGATTCACAAATAAAAACATAGGCTAAAAAAGAAAATAGAAACCAAATATGTTGAGCTTGGTTTGCTTCCTACCTTCATCTGTATTTAATCAGCCTCTAAATGGAACAAAACCCTAAGGGTTCTTGTAAGAACCAATCGCCGCCGGATTGATCTCTGTCACTGTTTTCTGTTTTTCATCTCACTGCACCATTTCCTCACTCCCTTCTCCCCCCTGTTCTTTCCCACCTTCATTTTATTCTTCTGTATATATTATCTCTCACAAAACATGTTTTCCTAGGAATTTCCTGTCTATAATTATGGGAACTAGTTCTAGGAAACATACAGTGAATTTTGCACTCTTTTTTTGTGTTTGATTATTGGGTGATTTTGTTTCAGCTTCAGAAGTCGCTTCGATGAGGAAAGCTTGATTTTTTTTGTTTTTCATTTTCTTCCAGTAACTGCCAGTTATATTCCTGCGAAGTTGTTAACATGGGGCGTGGAGGTTTACGTTTTGTGGTGGAAAAGGTTGAGCTTTTGGGTTTGTCGGGTTAGGGTTTAATTTCTGCTGCTAGGTAGTGATATGGTTTAGCTGTATGAGGGTGGTGATTGGAGAGTGGTGATCAAATTGGGATTTTGAAAAAATGCTGTCTGAATTTGAAAGAAGACCGATGATTGGGAGTAACGAGGGTTCTTTTGGAGATGAACTGGAGAAGGAGATAGGGATGTTGCTTCGTGAGCAACGCAGACAAGAGGCTGATGATCGTGAGAGAGAGCTTAATATCTTTAGGAGTGGATCAGCGCCTCCAACTGTGGAGGGCTCTTTGAGTGCTGTTGGAGGGTTGTTTGGTGGCGGTGGTGGTGGCGGTGCTGCTGGTGCTAGTGGTGCGTTTTCTGAGTTTCAAGGGACTAAAGATGTGAATGGGATTGTTTCTGAGGAAGAGCTTAGGTCTGATCCAGCTTATCTTACGTACTATTACTCCAATGTGAATTTGAATCCTAGGCTGCCACCTCCTTTGATGTCAAAGGAGGATTGGAGGTTTCAGCAGAGACTTAAAGGTGGAGCTTCAGTTCTTGGTGGAATAGGAGATAGAAGGAAAGTGAACAGGACTGAAGAAAATGGTGGTAGGTCGATGTTTTCTACCCCTCCGGGTTTTAACATGAGGAAACAAGAGAGTGAAGTGGACAATGAAAAAACAAGAGGTACTGCCGAGTGGGGTGGTGACGGACTAATTGGTTTGCCTGGATTAGGGCTGAGCAAACAAAAGAGCTTTGCAGAAATTTTTCAGGTGGATTGCCTCTTCTGCCATTGTTTGACTCCACCCTGCATCTGTTTCTATTTTTCCTGGATTGTGTAATTTGGCATTTTGTATTTTCACTTTCATCTGTGACAATATGATTAATTTATGCTCATGTTGTGAGGTTGGGTCTGATCTTTGGTCGTTTGTTTTACATGTGGTTTTTATGTTCTGATGTGTGGTATTGTTCAAACATTTTGATTAATTCATGTTATTCTTGAGGGGAGTGAAGTATTTGATCAATGATGCTAAATGATGTCATGAATCTGTCTGAGGTTTGGATTCTAATTCGTTGTTTATCGTGCTTTTTGTGATGCGAAGGTGGCAGCTTTACACATAGTGAATTCATCAGAGTTTTTATTTTCTATTTTCATACACTTCTGTTAATCCTTAAGGATTGTCCTATAGTAGTTATCCTCTGTGTTTCATACTGGCTCTAAATTTTTATGCTGATTGTCTAGATCTAGTTGATTTGTTACATTTTCCATTAAATCTTTTAGGCACGTTTTCGAAACAAATTTGTGTTTAGTTTTTGTAATACTGCACACATAGAGCATATTTGTATTCTTACTGTAGTACTATTTGTAAATTATAGCATGTTTGTGGTTGAGGTACCTTCCAGTGTCCGGTAAATTTATCACTGGATAACATTATGGCATTAAAGTTTAAGTTATTCTTGGAAATATAATTTACATGTTTCTGTTATAACCAAATTATAACATAATCTATTAAACTGAAGTAATTTAGTTACAACAGTCTCTTCTTCGCCATGCACTTTATATACTCAAAATACATTGTGCCATTCATTTATGTTCAGAATTTTTAGATACTCTTCCTTGCTAATTTTCTCTCAATGTTCAGTCTTTTCTCTTACATTCTCTCAGTATTGGTTTATGCTTCTCCACCAGTTACATTATTTTACATAATCGCTATAAATTTTTAACAATTGGAGATTGAATTGGCTTTGCACCCAGTACTTTTGGTGGATGTTATATATCACAGTATTGAAGTGAGGTACATGTTGATTTTAATCTTGCAGTCTATGTTTTTTGCTTGATCTACATAAAGTACATTTAAATCATTATTTGTTTGCCTTTGCATTCTGAAAGTTTTTTTGTAGCAATTATTGACATTTCTGATGTGAATTTAGCATATTTTTGCTTTTATGTTTTTGTTGGATTTCTTTATTTTCATATCGTTTTTTCGTTTGCCGGTCATTTACAACCTATAATGGTGCAGGATGATTTGGGGGGTAATACCTCGGTCACGGGCCCTCCTTCTCGTCCAGCCAGTCGTAATGCATTTGATGACAATGATATCATTAGTTCTACAGAAGCGGAGTTCGCTCATGTACGCCGTGAGTCTACGACCACAGATGGACCAAGGCCAGGAACGAATGTTCAAGGATCATCTGCTTCCCAAAATACTGGTCTGCCAGCTTCATATTCTTATGCTGCTGCGGTGGGATCTTCCTTGTCGAGAAGCACTACTCCTGATCCACAGCATGTTGCTAGGGCTCCCAGTCCCTCCATTACACCTATTGGTGGCGGCAGAGCCATTGCTTCTGATAAGAGAGGTGTTTCCAGTCCAGATGGATATAATGGTGTTTCATCTGGAATCAACGGGTCATCAGATCTTATGGCAGCATTGTCAGCGATGAATTTGTCAGCAGAGGACATGTTAGATGGTGATAATCATTTGCCATCACAGGTTGAATCAGATGTTGATAATCACCGAAGATATCTTTTTGGTAGGCAAGGTGGTCAGGATCATGGAAAGCAACATGCTTATTTAAAGAAATCTGAATCAGCTCACTTGCAAAATTCAAGTAAGAGCAGGAGCGGTTCTGATCCTAACAATGCATCCTTGGACAGGCAGGTTGAGCTACAAAAGTCTAATGTTCCTTCCAATAACTCGTATTTCAAAGGATCGCCTACCTCCCATTTTAGTAGAGGAGGTAGTTTGCCTCCTCAGTACCAGCCTTTAGATGGTACAAATTCGTCATTTAGTAACTATGGTCTGAGTGGATATGCTGGAAATCCAGCATTGGCATCCTTGATGACTAACCAACTGGGCACTGGTAATCTGCCTCCATTGTTTGAAACGGTTGCTGCAGCATCAGCAATGGCAGCCCCTGGAATGGACTCAAGAATTCTTGGAAGTGGTTTGGCTTCTGGAGCCACTGCTCCATCTGATGTGCACAATCTTGGTAGGATGGGAAATCAAATTCCGGGCAGTGCTCTTCAGGCCCCTTTTGTTGATCCCATGTACCATCAGTACCTGAGAACATCTGAGTATGCAGCACAACTTGGTGCTCTTAGTGACCCCTCTGTAGACAGGACCTACTTAGGTAATTCATACATGAACTTACTTGAGCTTCAGAAAGCTTATCTTGGGTCTATTCTCTCACCTCAGAAATCTCAATACAATGTACCACTGGGTGGTAAATCAGGCAGCTCCACTCCTCATGGTTATTATGGAAATCCTGCATATGGTGTTGGGTTGTCTTATCCAGGAAGTCCAATGGCAAACTCTGTTGTGTCCACTTCTCCAGTAGGACCTGGAAGTCCTGTTAGGCACAATGAACTGAATCTTCGTTTTGCTTCTGGAATGAGGAATTTGGCTGGGGTAATGGGACCTTGGCATGTAGATACTGGTAGCATTGATGAAAGTTTTGCTTCTTCTCTGTTGGAGGAGTTTAAAAGCAATAAAACAAAGTGTTTTGAGCTTTCTGAAATTGCTGGTCACGTTGTTGAATTCAGGTATTTTTTTCCTATTGATCTTATTCTTATGCGTCCATTCCGAAAATAATAATTTTGATTGCTCTATTATCATTGACAGTGCTGATCAATATGGGAGTCGATTTATTCAACAAAAGCTTGAAACAGCTACTACAGATGAAAAAAACATGGTTTATCAGGAGATCATGCCACATGCCCTTGCTTTGATGACTGATGTCTTTGGTAATTATGTGGTTCAAAAGGTAATGATTAATCTTTTGAGTAATATTTTGTAATTGATAGAAAAGCTGTTTTTATGATCTTTCTGTCACCTAGGTGTAACGTTTTTCAGATTAGCTTCTGTGTATCTCTGATGTAAAAACTCATATATAGATACATGAATGGGCTGAGGGATAAATCAATCTCTTAAGCATTTTTCTCATATTTTTATTCTAAAAGCGTAATACTATATGGTATATTGCAGTTTTTTGAGCATGGTCTTGCAGCCCAGAGAAGAGAATTGGCCAACAAACTTCTTGGCCATGTTCTGACACTTAGCCTTCAAATGTATGGTTGTCGAGTTATCCAGAAGGTATGAACAATGAAAGGTCGCATTTAGTCGATGTGTATATGTTTGTGAATCTAATTTTATGAGTGTGTTATGATTTTTTTGTTTGTTCAACTATGTATCCCTCTTTAGGCCATCGAAGTTGTTGATCTGGATCAGAAGATAGAGATGGTGCAAGAGCTTGATGGTAATGTCATGCGCTGTGTACGTGATCAGAATGGTAATCATGTCATTCAGAAGTGTATTGAATGCGTCCCTGAAGATGCAATCCATTTTATTGTCTCAACATTTTTTGATCAAGTCGTGACCCTCTCAACCCATCCATATGGTTGCCGTGTGATACAGGTAAGGTCTCTTCTCTGGTTATCTCACTCTTATTTGTATCTAAGATCATTTGTCATATAAGATGCCTTTTATGCAACAGAGAGTACTGGAGCACTGCAAAGATCCTATAACACAGCAGAAAGTTATGGATGAAATTTTAGGGGCAGTTAGTATGTTAGCTCAGGATCAGTATGGCAACTACGTTGTTCAGGTTTATCATTTTTTCTTTTTAGACAGTTTGGCTTCTTTCTTGTTGCCATGATAGCTGAAGTGTATTTTTATGGCTCTCATGATTGTTTGGTTTACTTTAGCATGCTTTTACTCTTGGCTGCAACGCTGATAATTCACCTTTATTTTAGAGAAATAGTTATGGTCTTCGACTGTAGTCCCAAAAATTGTGGTGTGACGATGTTTTTTGAAACTATTCTTCTTTATATTGAATTTTCTTACTTCGAATCTTTGCCTACGTTGTTGTGATCAATAGGTTTTTTCAACCAGAAACTTCTTTTTTTCTTGTTTATGATTTTCAACACAGTTTTATGTGTACAATTGTTTTCACTTATAATTCTTTGTTTTTGAAACTGTGACTTTATGTTGTAGCTTCCTGCCCTGTTTATTTATGTTTCTGAAATGCCGTCAAGGTTGAGGCTTTTTGTCCATAATACTACTTCTCTAGTGTCACTGTTTAGTATATATGTGGGTTGATTTCTTGCTTATACTTTCTTCTCTCCCTGATAACAGCATGTTCTAGAACATGGGAAGCCTCATGAACGTTCTTCTATAATAAAAGAATTAGCCGGCAAGATTGTTCAAATGAGTCAACAGAAGTTTGCGTCAAATGTTGTGGAGAAATGTCTGACCTTTGGGGGCCCTTCTGAGCGCCAATTACTAGTAAATGAAATGCTTGGCTCCACAGATGAAAATGAGCCTCTTCAGGTTCGTTGAACTTTCTTTTTCAAATACACGCCTTTCCCATTCTTTATTTGATGCAAAATTACAGGGAATGCTGATATACAATGTTAGGCCGACTCTAGATTACTTTTAGGTTGAATACCATCATAATTTTATTTGATTTTTAATGACTTCCAATGCAATTGTATGAACTAAACATAGGATCAGGAGTGTTTATCAGTGTTATGAATGGTTTACTAAAATTGATAATGGTTTGTCGCATGTTGGATGAGACTCTTCTGAAGTTCTGCAAAATTGTATTCATATTCTTCTATGTACAGGCAATGATGAAAGATCAGTTTGCAAATTACGTTGTACAAAAGGTGCTGGAAACATGTGATGATCAGCAACGCGAACTGATTCTTTCACGGATTAAGGTTCATTTAAATGCATTGAAGAAGTACACGTATGGGAAGCACATCGTTGCACGTGTAGAGAAACTTGTTGCTGCTGGAGGTATACCATACTTTGATCTGAAATCATGGTCCCAAATGTTAGAATGTAGTTTCTGAAAGATTATGTGTATGATTTGTTGCAGAAAGGAGAATTGCAGCTCAGTCTCCCCAACCTGCTTAGGAGGCTTAGAAAAATAATATTGTACAGCTAACTGAGGCTAGTGTGAGCTGCTGCTGCTTCTTCTTCTTCTTCTTCTTCTTCCTTTTTCCAAATGAAGAGGTTATATTTCCTATCTATGAAGATGGGTTGTAGCCAGTTGGAAATAAAGTTGTCGGTTGTACTGCAGAACTGTACATTTTGTAGCTTTAAGTCTATACAAAGAATTTAAGCTGAGATGAGGCTCATCACCTGAGGCCCCTGCAGAGGAAATATGACTATACAAGCCTTTATATGCTGTAAAGATTATAAGATGCTGAGCTAGTTTTTAATTTTACGACGTGACTGTACAAAATCATGGCATGTGGAACTCCTGTTCTTGTCTACACGAGGACAGCTTCTTTTCTTCTCTTCTAGTCATGTATGCTTTTATTCACTTTCTTTCCCCTTTTGAGAGTATAATTTTATTGCAACTTTACATTTTCCTTTTCTTCTGTTATATCGATAATAAGTCTTCACTGTTTATGTTTTTATTCAATCACGTCTGAAAATCATTATGGTTCTCCAAAAGTAGGACAAACACATAGAAAAGAATGATATAAAATGATTGTAGAGTTTCAACGTTTCTGGTGCAAATATATGCTCCATTTTAGAGGTCTTTTTAAGTGTAGCTTTATATTAGTTTGTGATGCTGGTTTGACTTTTTTGCTGTGTTGGCAAATGAGGTTTTGTTCTTAATTGAAAAATATTGAAAGCATTTAAAGCATGGCCTTTTTTTGTTTTAAAAATCTTTCTCCTTTGACTCTGAGGTCAGTGAGTTTTATAGTAGACTTGGTCCTATACACTGTGTGTTGTTATCTGAACACAGTGTAAGTAGGTTAAGGGTAGTTGACCTTTCATAAACTCAATGAAGTCTTGTTGATTTGTTAAAGAAAAGCTGAAAAAAAATGACTAACAGGTTAATAGGTTACTGTTTATGGTTTTCACTGAAGCTTTTTCTACTGTACACTTATGTTTTACCTGTTAGAAGTTTTATTCGGATGATAAACATATAGACTCATAGGAGTTATATGTGAATGATTCCTTTTAGAAAAGAGTTTTTCATTCTTTGAATCTTTTTTTTTTTTGAGAAACATCATATTCATGGTTTCACTCTTTAATCTATGACACACGTTCTCATCATTCACATTTTGTCGTTGACCATTTGGTATTTCATTGGTTTATTGTTTTCTTTTTGTGATTTCTCTGAAAACATTGCTTTCACTGATTACAAAAACTAGAAAGCATGTAATAGAGGCGTGTGAAGGTAATTTGCTTTCCTTGGAAATTTTTAAAATCATTTTTTGCTTACTATTTTTTGTGTATTTTGTTAATTGTTTGGTATAACTATTAACAAATTTTGTTTTGAAAACTTTACATAATGTTGAAACTTAAAAAATGATGTTCTCAATCTTCATTGGACATTTGTAACATATCGTTTGTGTTATATAAAAGTATCATCTGATTTTATGATATGAAGTAATTGTTGTGACTTTTAATATTTTTTTTTTACTTTACTATGTTTTTGTGAGGAAGGATTAGTAAGGAAAGTGAAACTCTTAATTAAAGTATTTTAAAAAGTTGAGAATGAAAGGAGTAAAAGAAATGTATTGTATCAAATCTTATAAGTCATACATTCATGGTTTTGCTACAAATTTTAATAAGATAAATAATTTATTCTGTGAGATGATTATGAAATATATTAAATGTCAATGAATCACACAAAATATCTTAATGGAATTCCAAAAAATGGATTAACTTACTAGAACCCCAAATTTATTTCATGGAACTTGTACGGGAATAAATCTTTAGTTATATAAGATATTATTTATACATGAAGATAATCCTATTGAAAAAAAGAAGAAGGAAAATGTGGTTTCTTACTTCCCTTAAAAGTCCTTGTTAGATGCTTTATGTGTGTCGATTAAATGTTTAAATTTGTAAAGAAAATATATTATACATCTATAAAGTTGCATAACAATAATTTTTTATGAGTATTTTTAGATGTTTAAATCTATTAAGAGTAATGTTGACATCTTAATCCAATTTATGAGTTAAATTTTCTTCGATATTCAACGTTTGAAAATAATTCAAGTATGAATTTAAATCTCATGTATAAAATATTATAGAAAGTTCAACACTTAATAAAGATAAATATTTATATATTTATTTATTAATATACATGATAATATTGGGACAAGAAATTGATTCCAAAATTGGAGAATCGGTCCAGCATTGCATGGGGAAGAAAGAATCAATTCTCCTTTAAGGAACCAATTTTGGAAGTTGGAAGTTTTAAGAGGGAATTGATTCTCGTAACATGAAATTGATTCTCCTTCATCTAAGTCCATTAAACATTGTTTTAATGTGCTTTGTAATGCGATTTTGGTGTGTGTTGTGTTGCATATGGTTGATACTTCTGGTGTTGTGAAGATGAAGTTGTTATTGGTTAGCTGATCTACGATGTTCAATGTTTGTGATGGTGTCATTGTAGTGAACTTATGTTGTTGCTAGTTTTTGTAGGTACTTCACAATGGTGCTCGCTTCACAATAGTGACATTGTTATTGCTCTCTTTGGTGGCTTGAGCTGGTGGTGTAGTTGGTCTCTTAGTGGGTGGTTGTGTCGTTGTGGACCTTGTTCTCGGTTGCTGGTGGTGATTGTGTGTTGGCATTGAGTTGGTGGTAGTTGTGTTTAATTAGTCCCAAGCTTTTCGTTGGTATTATGGTTAAGTGTTGTGGTGTTTTGACCGAATGGTTTGCTAAAGATACTTTCCATTTATTTCTACATCTTTAAGAGATAAGTAAAGTAAATTTCATTTTCGATTGATTATATAATTATATTTTGATTACGATCGTGAGTGTTAGATTTATATTTGTTAAGATCAACATAAGAATATTTCTTTAATTTTTTATTTTATTTAGGGTTCATGATTTTCAGAGTTAATTTTAGGTTAAATTATGTCTTTATTTTCGTAGCAAAATATCGATTTGGTCCTCTATTTATTTTTATCTCAATTTGATCACTATTTTGGAAATTTTGATGCAATCAAGTCCTTTTCGTTAGCGATGTAATAACAATGTTAAAGGGGTGTCACATGTCAATTCCTAAATTTTTTGATTTATTTTTTTAAAAATTAATAAATTTGTTACGTGTCAAGCTGACACCATGCACGTAGTAGTGACAATGTGATGTGGTACTGACAATGCCGTGTGTCACCATTATGCCAGGTGTCGTTCCTTCATTCTCAATTAGATTTTTGTATTTTTATATATATCTCACTTTAGTCTCAAGTTTTGTAAAAATTGAACAATTTTGTGTCTCTCCAACTTCAAACCATATTAATTTTTATATAAATGATACACAAATATTTTTATCAAAATTGATATTTCTAGTAGATATTTTTAACAAGATTAAGTTTGTTTAAATTTATATTCTATATTGAACTTTATTTAAAATTGTTTTAAATTTGTTAATAGAAAATAATACTAATAGAAAAAAAATAAAAAAATAATGTTAATATTTTATTACATCATACTTTAATATTGTTTCTTTATTTGAATTTATATTTCAAATAATTGTATATTTTTAAAATATTTAATAATTTCCACATAAATAATTGATTTGGTGTAAAAATAACAATGATATGATTTTAAAAATAATTTTAACCAATTTATATAACAATTGACAATAAATAAATTTAAAATTTGAAAACATTTTAAATAAAATTGAATGTAAAACACAAATTTAAATAAACTCAGTTTCATTAAAAATATATAATCAAAATACCGATTTGAATAAAAATATTTGTATATTTATATAAAAGTTAATGTTTGTTTCAATTTGTAGAGGGATGAAATTGCACATTTTTTTACAAAAAATGAGGGTTAAATTGAGACAAAAATGAAAATATAAAGACCAAATTAAAAAACGAGGAAATGATACGTGACACTCCTTTAATGATGTTATTGCACCACAAAAATAAACTTAATTGTATCAAATTTATCAAAATAAGGACAAATTGGGATGAAAAAAATAGAGGGACCAAATTAATATTTTGCTACGAAAATAGAAATCGATAACATAATTTAACCTAATATTTACTTAAAAAATATTTCTATTTAAGATATAAGTATGTAATTATAATTACTTATAAAAATGTTTATATTCAAATATAGAACAACATTTATTTAATTAAAACCGTATGTACACGGACTTTTTTTTTTTACAATATGTTGTTATGAAATTTAAATATAAATAGTTAGGGAAATCAAATTATAGCATTTGAATTTTATAAAAAGTGCAAATTAATTTAGTTAAATATTCCTAAAATAATAATAATTAATAATAATAATAATAGTATTATAAATATAATAATATTATTATTAACAATAATTATAATCATATTAATAATAATGATAATAATTATATTCTTTTATAAATATTTTAACCACAAGATAAATTTGGAATCTAACAAATTTATCAACTAAAACATTCCTTTTATTATCATATTGATCAAATTATTTACAAACATTTCACGAAATTTATTTCTAAATATCTTTATTTTCCTCTTTTTATCTATGTAATCTTATTACAATTTCACTGTATCCATTAATTTAAAACAAACGCAATAAAAGACAAATATGTTGTATTTTATATTTTACAACCACTCAACAACACTAATAAAATTGTGTTTTTATTTTATAAAAAACATTAAATGAATTCTTTTATAATGGTTGAATAGAGATGTAAGAAAAATAAAAAAAGTATACTTGTTCCATTTTCCGACACTAGAAGAAAGTAACATTTTGATAACATAGGAAAAGAATCCGAAAGCTACTTTTAGTAACCTCTGTTTTGATGTACACTAGGTTACTGAACACGGTATTTGTACACGAATTTAGTATTTGAAAGTAAATCTGAATAACAAAAGTGTTTGATAAACCAATAACTGGACTTACTAACAGGAAGACTCAAACATACTTAAAAAAACCCAAACAGTGTAGTTAGCTCCATTGCATGTAAAGTAGGAAATAGGAGTGTTAGAAGTATATGTTACAGTGAAGATGTGAAAATTAAAATGATGATACTACTATTGTAAGAGTTTAACTAAAGTGAAGAAATAGGGGTAAGTGGTGCGAAATTTACTGTATTTTGGGCTATATTTTACTGATGCAGAGAATCTAATACACTAACGTGTCACTGTGTGAAAGCTTCTGGTTTGGGAACAGGAGCCAAAAACAAATAAACACCATTTCTCTTTCTTTGCCAATGGCATTAGTCGGTTATCACTTGGTCAATTACCCCTAATGTTTAGGAAATACATAAATTATATTCTGGATATTTCTCAGATTCAAACTTTTTAACTTAAAATACAAAAACAAAAAAGGAAAAAATAGAAATGTTTAGTTTGGTTTGGCTTTCTTTTGCTCCTATCATCAACTGTATTTAATCCTCCTCTAAATGGAACAAAACCCTAAGGGTTCTTGTAAGAACCAATAGCCGCCGGATTGATTTCTCTCGCTGTTTCCTCTCTTGATCTCACTGGAACATCTCTCACTCTTTCTTATCTATTCTCTCCCGTTCTTTCACACCTTTCTTCTATTTTTTTCTGTATATACTATCCACTGGGGAAACATGTTCCTTTAGGAATTTCTTGTCTATAATTATGGAAACTAGTTATGGGGAACATAGAGTGAATTTTGCAGTCTGTTTTTGTGTTTGATTATTGGGTTTCAGCTTTCGGTGCAGTTTTTACAGAAAGCTTGATTTTTTTTTTAGTTTTTCATTTCTTCTCAGTAACTGACAGTTATAATTGTGTGAAGTTGTTAATATGGAGCGTGGCGGCTTACGGTATGCGGTGGAGAACGTGTGAGTTTTTGGGTTTTCTTAGGTTAGGGTTTGATTTCTGGTGGTGGGTTGTGTTATAGTTTAGCTATGCGATGAGGGTGGTGATCAGGTTGGGACTTTGAAAAATGTTGTCTGAATTGGAAAGAAGACCGATGATGGGTAGTAACGAGGGCTCGTTTGGAGATGACCTGGAGAAGGAGATAGGGATGTTGCTTCGTGAGCAACGCCGACAAGAGGCTGATGATCGTGAGAGAGAGCTTAATATATTTAGGAGTGGATCAGCGCCTCCAACCGTGGAGGGTTCTTTAAGTGCTGTGGGAGGGTTGTTTGGTGGTGGTGCTGTTGCCGGTGCTGGTGGTGGTGGTGCCGGTGCCTTTTCGGAGTTTCATGGGGCTAAGGATGTGAATGGGATTGCTTCCGAGGAAGAGTTAAGGTCTGATCCAGCTTATCTTACATACTATTACTCCAATGTGAATTTGAATCCTAGGCTGCCACCTCCTTTGCTGTCAAAGGAGGATTGGAGGTTTCAACAAAGGCTTAAAGGTGGTTCGTCAGTTGTGGGTGGAATCGGAGATAGGAGGAAAGTGAACAGGGCTGACGATACTGGTGGTAGATCCTTCTTTTCTACTCCCCCGGGTTTTAACATGAGGAAACAAGAGAGTGAAGTGGATAATGAAAAAACAAGAGGTACTGCAGAGTGGGGTGGTGGTGGACTGATTGGGTTGCCTGGAATAGGGCTGAGCAAACAAAAGAGTTTTGCAGAAATTTTCCAGGTGCCTTGCTTCTTCTGCCATTGGTTGATTAATTGACCCTGTGTTGCATCTGTTTCTATTTTTCCTGGATTTTGTAATTTGGTGTTTTGAGTTATCATCTTTGACATGTGATTAATTGATGCTCATGTTGTGAGGTTGGGTATAATCTCTGAAAGTTTATTTTATGCCGAGTATGAATTTTTATATTCTGATGTGTGGTATTGTTTACAAGTTCTGATTAATGATGGTAATTTTTGAGGGAAGTCAAGTTTGATTAAGGGAATGCTAAATGATGACATGCGTCGGTCTTTGGATTTTAGTTCCTGTTTCGCTATTTATAGTGCTTATCGTGATGGAAGATGACGGCATAACACACTGAATTCATGAAAAAAAAATTTCAGAGTTATGACAATCCTTTATCATTGTCCTGCAGTTGTTATCCTTTTAATTGTATACTGGTTCTAATTATTTGGACTGATTGTTTAGCTACATCTGGTTGACTTGTTGCTTTCACCAAATATTTTTTTAGGCACATTGTAGCCTCTTGAACCACATTTGTGTTTAGTTTTGTAATGTTCAGGTATAGATACAATACATGTATGCCATAATGCATGTTGTAGTGCATACATTGTGTATCTCTGTACTGTAAACTGCAATACTTATTGTTAACCAGATTGACATACTTTACAATCTCCAGTCAGTTGATCACATGATGACATCATTACCATTGAAATTCAATTCTTCTATATAATATATTAAATATAGTATTTAAATCAAAGTGACAGTCAGATTTTCCGTTGCAAAGTATTCATGCCCATCAGCCTGTTCAGCCATCAGCCAACAGATTATGTAACTGCATTACCTATATCTGTTCTTGTTACAACCCAATTTGTTGAGAGTCTTTGTTGCTAAATTTTGTCTCATGAATCCTTCTTTTCACTGACAGTTACAGTTTCTTGCTCAAGCTTGACTTGCACCCATTAATTTTGATAGATCGTTATGTAGAGTATTAAGGTGACTCGTGTTGATTTTGATCTTGCAATTTGTGATTTTTCTATAACTTTGAATATATGGTATGTTCAGATAATTATTTGTATGCCTTTGCATTTAAAAAGTTTTTGTGCCATAGCTTTTGTTTTTCTTGCTAATATCAATTGTTGACATTTCTGTAGTGAATTTATATTATATTTGCTTTGATCTTCTCTCTTGGGTTTCTTTATTTTCATACGCTTTTTTCTTCTGCCCGTATCCAGAGTATTTACGTGACTCGTGTTGATTTTCATTTTGTAGTCTGTGATTTTTTCTATAACTTTGAATATATTGTACATTCTGATAATTATTCGTATTCCATCCTTTGCATTTTAAAAGTTTGTGTAACAATATTTGTTTCTCTGACTAATATCAATCGTCAACATTTCTGTATTGAATTTAAATTATATTTTCTGATCTCTTTCTTGGGTTTCTTTATTTTCATATCATTTTTTCTTTTGCTCGTCATTTAAAAACAGTAATTGTGCAGGATGATTTGGTACGTAATACCTCTGTCACAGGCCCTCCTTCTCGTCCAGCCAGTCGTAATGCATTTGATGACAACGATATCCTTAGTTCTGCTGAAGCAGAGTTAGCTCATGTACGTCGTGAGTCCACGACAACTGATGGACTGAGGTCAGGATCAAATGTTCAAGGATCATCTGCATCCCAAAATACTGGCCTGCCAGCTTCATATTCTTATGCTGCAGCGGTTGGATCTTCCTTGTCAAGAAGCACTACTCCTGATCCACAGCATGTTGCTAGGGCACCCAGTCCCTGCATCACACCTATTGGTGGTGGCAGAGCTACACCTTCTGACAAGAGAGTTATTGCCGGTCCAGATGGATTTAATAGTGTTTCATCTGACATCAACGAGTCAGCAGATCTTGTGGCAGCACTGTCAGTGATGAATTTGTCAGCAGATAACATGTTAGATGGTGATAACCACTTGTCAGCACAGGTTGAATCAGATGTTGATAATCACCAGAGATATCTTTTTGGTAGGCAAGGTGGTCAAGATCACGGGAAGCAACATGCTTATTTAAAGAAATCTGAATCAGCTCACTTGCAAAATGCAAGTAAGAGCAGGAACGGTTCTGATCTTAGCAATCCGTCCTTGGATAGGCAGGTTGAGCTACAAAAGTCTAATGTTCCTTCAAATAATTCATATTTCAAAGGATCACCTACCTCCCATTTTAGTAGAGGAGGTAGTTTGCCACCGCAGTACCAACCTTTAGATGGTTCAAATTCATCATATACTAACTATGATCTGAGTGGGTACTCTGGAAATCCAGCATTGGCATCCTTGATGACTAACCAACTTGGCACTGGTAATCTGCCACCCTTGTTTGAAAACGTTGCTGCAGCATCTGCAATGGTAGCCCCTGGAATGGACTCAAGAATTCTTGGAGGTGGTTTGGCTTCTCGAGCTGCTGCTCCATCTGATGTGCACAATCTTGGTAGGATGGGAAATCAAATTCCAGGCAGTGCTCTTCAGGCTCCTTTTGTTGATCCTATGTATCTTCAGTACCTGAGAACATCTGAATATGCAGCACAACTTGGTGCTCTTAATGACCCCTCTGTTGATAGGAACTACTTGGGCAATTCATATATGAGTTTTCTTGAGCTTCAAAAAGCTTATCTTGGGTCTATCCTCTCACCTCAGAAATCTCAATACAATGTACCATTGGGTGGTAAATCAGGCAGCTCCACTCCTCATGGTTATTATGGAAATCCTGCTTATGGTGTTGGGTTGTCTTATCCAGGAAGTCCAATGGCAAACTCTGTGGTATCCACTTCTCCTGTAGGATCTGGAAGTCCTGTTAGGCACAATGAAATGCGTTTTGCTTCTGGAATGAGGAATTTAGCTGGGGTAATGGGACCTTGGCATGTAGATACTGGGAACATTGATGAAAGTTTTGCTTCTTCTCTTTTGGAGGAGTTTAAAAGCAACAAAACAAAGTGTTTTGAGCTTTCTGAAATTGCTGGTCATGTTGTTGAATTCAGGTATTTTTTTTTCTATTGATCTTCTTATGCATCATTTTATGTTGCCATCCTGAAAAAACAATTTTATTAATTTATGATCATTTGGCAGTGCGGATCAATACGGTAGCCGATTTATTCAACAAAAGCTTGAAACGGCCACTACTGAAGAAAAAAACATGGTTTATCAAGAAATCATGCCACATGCCCTTGCATTGATGACTGACGTCTTTGGTAATTATGTTGTTCAAAAGGTAATTATTCGTCTCGTAATTTAATATTTTTTTTCATGAAAAATAGTTGGTAATGGTATATGGTATATTGTAGTTTTTTGAGCATGGACTTGTAGCCCAGAGAAGAGAATTGGCAAACAAACTTCTTGGCCATGTTCTTACACTTAGCCTTCAAATGTATGGTTGCCGGGTCATCCAGAAGGTATGGACAATATAAGGTGGCATTAATTGACGTGTATATGTGTTTTACTCTCTCTAATTTTCTAAGCATGTTATCATATCGATTTTCTTTTGTTCTTCAATTTTTAATACCTCTTTAGGCCATCGAAGTTGTTGATCTAGATCAGAAGATAGAAATGGTGCAAGAGCTTGATGGTAATGTCATGCGCTGTGTACGTGATCAAAATGGTAATCATGTCATTCAGAAGTGTATTGAATGTGTCCCTGAAGATGCAATCCATTTTATTGTCTCAACATTTTTTGATCAAGTTGTGACCCTCTCAACCCATCCATATGGTTGCCGGGTTATACAGGTACGATATCTTCACTGGTTATGTCCACTCTTATTATGTTATCAGAGATCATTTCTCATAATATTGTGTTCTACACGACAGAGAGTACTGGAACATTGCAAAGATCTTACAACACAGCAGAAAGTTATGGATGAAATTCTAGGAGCAGTTAGCATGTTAGCTCAGGATCAGTATGGCAATTACGTTGTTCAGGTTTATAATTTTTTCGGACTACTGCTTAGTAATTCTAATATTACTTTACCTCCTGAATGTGCTACTGTTTAGTATATGTGGTTGATTTTTAGGTTTTTGGTTTCTTTTCTCTTTGAACAGCATGTTCTGGAGCATGGGAAGCCTCATGAGCGTTCTGCTATAATAAAGGAATTAGCAGGCAAGATTGTTCAGATGAGTCAACAGAAGTTTGCATCCAATGTTGTGGAGAAATGTTTGACCTTTGGAGGTCCTTCTGAGCGCCAATTACTAGTACATGAGATGCTTGGCTCCACAGATGAAAACGAGCCTCTTCAGGTTTTCTTATATATGCCTCTACCACTATTTGATGCAAAATTATAAGGCAATGCTAATGCATCCTGTTAGGCCCAGTGTAGGAGCCTACTTTTTCTATACAACGTCTCCTTAATGTGATTCAACAGAAAAGTTTACACATTTCCAGTCTTGAACTTTGGTCACATAACTGCTTCAGTTCTGGGACAAGGCACTTTATATCTCCCCAATAATTCTTTCAATAAAATTGTTATTTGTCAGTGTTATGAATGATTTTGTCAACTGTCATTGCCTATCTTACTGAAATTGACATTGGTTTGTCCCATGTTGGAGGAGACTCTTCTGAAGTTTTGCAAAATTGTAATCATATTCTTGTATGTACAGGCCATGATGAAAGACCAGTTTGCAAATTACGTTGTACAAAAGGTGCTGGAAACATGTGATGATCAGCAACGCGAACTGATTCTTTCACGGATTAAGGTTCATTTAAATGCATTGAAGAAGTACACGTATGGGAAGCACATCGTTGCACGTGTAGAGAAACTTGTTGCTGCTGGAGGTACACCATACTTTGATCTGAAAAAAATCATGGTCCCAAATGTTAGAATGTAGTTTCTGAAAGGTTATGTGTATGATTTGTTGCAGAAAGGAGAATTGCAGCTCAGTCTCCCCAACCTGCTTAGGAGGCTTAGAAAAATAATATTGTACAGCTAACTGAGGCTAGTGTGAGCTGCTGCTGCTGCTGCTTCTTCTTCTTCTTCTTCCTTTTTCCAAATGAAGAGGTTATATTTCCTATCTATGAAGATGGGTTGTAGCCAGTTGGAAATAAAGTTGTCGGTTGTACTGCAGAACTGTACATTTTGTAGCTTTTAAGTTTATACAAAGAATTTAAGCTGAGATGAGACTCAATACCTGAGGCCCCTGCAGAGGAAATATGACTATACAAGCCTTTTTATGCTGTAAAGATTATAAGATGCTGAGCTAGTTTTTAATTTTACGACGTGACTGTACAAAATCATGCCATCTGGACACCTGTTCTTGTCTACACGAGGACAGATTTTTTTCCTTCTCTTCTACTCATGTATGCTTATTCACTTTCTTTCCCCTTTCAAGGAGTATAGTTTTTGTTGAAACTTTTACCTTTCCCTTTTCTCCTTTGATATCGATAGTAAGTCCTCATTGTTTATGTTTTCCTTCAATCACGTCCAAAATGGGAAAAGAAATCAGCACTTGCATAAAGGATCTCAAAAGTAGGATAAACCTCCGCAATAAAGGAGTGGAACAAAGTGATTGTAATATTGTAGACGGTACTTTTAAAAACTTTTTAAGTGCGTTTTCAACGTTCCTGGTGTAAGTTATGTGTCCTTTTTAAGTTACTTTTTAACCAAAACATAACATTTACGTGCTTATTTACTTTCTTTTAGTGTAAATTTTCTATCAAAAATTATAAGTTGCTAAATAAAGTTTTTGTTAAAAATGAACACATCGAAAGCATTTCAAGGTATGACTTTAAGGTCAGTGAATTTATTTTACATATAATAGTAGGCTCGGCTTGGACATGGTATGTTTAGTGTATTTTTGTTGACCTTTCATTAGGCTATCTCTATTACAACATTTTACAAATTAAATTTAAATTGTAATCTAGGTGGAGAAATTGTTAGATGCGGTTATCTCTCCCGTCGAAGATTGTATTCCACCGTAGATGTTGTGTTGATGGAAGATTTAAGATATATTATTGGTCTGAGTAGAATATATTTGATGGCATGAGATTAAAACTTGGTATCCTATTCCCGTTCAGTAAAAGATTTGAAATTATATGTGCGAGGTATTTTTATTTGTGGCAGTTGCATCTTTCACGCATCATCAAATAAAGAACGTTATCTACTAATTTTTATTTATTTATTTATTTTAGATTTGATGAGTTCTATAATGGCCATACTTGGTGGCAGAAGCCAAGTTGCAAATACAATAATGCGACTCTTTCACACTAACTAACCACTCATTGTTTTCCACGCATTTCCGTCATCACTCTTAAAATACTTATACATTATTAATTAATGTCTCAAAAAGATTATTGCAATAATTTATACACTAACAACAGTGTTGAAAATTAATTACATTATGCTAACGACAAATTCTAGATAAATACTTGATTATATGTTTATTTATATTTTTAATGTTTCGATTTTACCTCTTTTTTATTCAAAATGTCATGTATGACGCACTAAGAGTTTATTAAGGTTGAATATATAACCACTTCACTATGATGGTACAGTTAGTCTTTTGTAGTCTTTTTACAAAAATAGAAAAACTTAATTACCCGTTTATCTCAATGTGGATTTATTTAATTTAATTTAATATATATAATTAAATTTTCATTTTTTTTAAACCGTAACAAACTAATGTTTATCATTAACGAAATGAAATGATTAACAAACAAATATTAACCGCCTTTATTTACACATGATATAATTTTCACTGGTAATATAATTCATAACTAATAAAAGTGTTAAAACGATATTTTAACATACCAAAAATATTATATCGTTATATTTTTAAAATTAAGGGGCTTGATTGAATCTGTTATTCATACAAAGATATTAAATTGAAAAGAATAAATGATGGGCAAAAAAATAAATAAAGAAAATATGATACATTTTAAAAAAACTATTATGCATCACTCTAATTTTTAAAATGAGTCAAACATTATACTTAGTAAGTTCTTTAAATATCCTTATCAAATAAAAGTATAACGTAGACAAAAAAAGGCACCAAGTAAAGGATTTTTTTTTAAATATTAAAATACTAAAAGGCAAGTTCTTTTATAATTTTAAAAATAAATAATCATATTAATATAATAAATATTTACATAATTCGCTTTTAGTATAATTGAAAATGATCCTATCACAAAAACTTTATTTCTACTACTAAATAGTTCCATTAATAATGAATATAATTGAGTATGTGCTTATGTCTAATATTTAATAATTGTTGCAATTATTACATGTGTATTAACAAAATAAACATTAATTTATTTTTTAATTTAAAAAAAATTAAAGATTTTAAATTAAAGAAAAAGAACAAATAGTATAGTGCTACATTTATATGATAACATTACTTTGAGTATTAATAAAATTAAAAAAAAAAACTTATAATTTTTTATTATATTAATATTTATTGTATAATTTTATTTTTATTTTTAATATATATATTTTACTTTGGTAAGGTTTAGCCAGATTGACTTTGTCAAGGTTACCTTCTGCATAAAAGACGGCATAGACTGTCCTAGTCGCGTTCCATGAATCTGAATCAGTTCGATTCATTTCACCATATAAAAAAGCGCGTTCTGAAAAAATAAAACCAATCAACGCAGTTTTGTTATAGAAAAAAGCGCGTCTGAAAAAAATCAAAACCAATCACACCGTCCATTGAATCACCCTTCCAGCTGTTTGCCACCAAGCTTTTGGAAACTTTACGCATTCTCATTCTCATTTGTCATGAAAGAAAAAAAGTTCATAAAACCCCAACTTACTTTCTTGACGTGACATGCTCTCACCAACACCACAACTACAAAACCTTTGCTGTGCAATGCCCTTTTCTAATTATTAAGAAGAGGAAAATTAAAATATTTATTACACTAATTTAGTTACCATTATTATCATAAATACATGTATGAATAATTAAATAATTTAGTTATTACAGTAATTTTTTTTGTATGTTAAATACATGTTGAGTAGACACATTATTTGTGAAAATCCTAGGCAATTACTGTTTAGTTAAATCTTTAAATACATTGATTAAAATTAAACTTAACTGGCTAGTAATTTAATTAAGAGTCTATTTAACGTTAATTTTGTTATACCGTCTTAAAATAGCTTAAAATTTAATACATGAAAATATAAATTACTGTGGTTTATTTATTTAAATACTCATATATTATCAAAATGATTGTTCGAATGCACATCAAAAGAAACTCCAAAATTTCCTAAATTTTATATTCACAGTACAATCATATAAACTTGAATTTATGGAATATCATATTGAAGTTTAAAAATTTAAAATTTATATATATTTTTTATTTCAACAGTATCTTAAAAAAGGTAAATTAAAAATTGATGTAATAATCGTTATATTGAAGAATACCCAAAAAGTAAACTACTCTTCCAATGATACCTCTGGAGATTATTTTATATGGTGCACTTTTTTTTTTTTTTATTTTTTCTCTTTAAATATTAGT
>Ga0214542_1000425_pt1 | contig 75412 bp, 51 predicted proteins | sample CNSS1metaG_FD_160096 | JGI IMG/M metagenome (GOLD analysis project Ga0214542, IMG submission 160096) | Root nodule microbial communities from cowpea collected in UCLA plant growth center, Los Angeles, California, USA - CNSS1 | ecosystem: Host-associated > Plants > Roots > Nodule | place: USA...
AAAAAATAAGTATTAGAAAAAAAAAAAAAAAAGAAGTGAAGGGCTTTTTATTAATATGAAGGAAGGGTAGGGGCATATATATATATAGCTAGAAACAACAGTGCCTAAAAGAAGTATAATATATAAATATATTTTATTACAATGCAAATCCAAAGCGTGGTTTCTTGTATTGTTGTGGCAGCAAACACCCTCGTCTCCACACCATAAAAGGAGGAGAGTTTCCTGGTTTTTGTCTTCCTCTAGTTGCACAAATCCCACCTTTTCTGTCTCAATTTCCTCTCTTTTTTTCTTAGTTTTTCTCAACAAAATTCATCTTGCTGCAACAAGTTCAGTTGAGTGAAAGAAACAAACAACACTTGTTTGTAAATTAAGTAAGGGAATATTTTCAATAGATTCTTCTTCCCTTTTCTTTGCCTAACTTCAATGTCAAACATCACAAGTTGTGATAGCGGGAGCTTCTCCACAGAGAATACCAGAGAAGATGCAGCAGCAGTTAAACACCAACCTGAGATGCTTCCTCAGTTTCATAGTCCACATTCTCTTACTTCAACCACAACAACAACAAATAACACCAATGCTTCCAACACAATTTCACAACCTCCTCCACCTGTTAAGAAGAAAAGGAGCCTACCAGGAAATCCAGGTATGAACTTTTTCAACACACATCTCACAAATAAAGTTTACTCTTTTTCAGTCCCACTTACATCAATATTCATCATTCTTTCTTTTCTTCTCCTTCTCCTCTTGCTTTCTCAGCTTTACTAGTTTAAGTAACACTTTCTAATAATTGGTTTTCAATTTCTTTTTCGCTTTTAAAATATGGATGGTCAAATTAAAGCTGCAGCCATAGATGAATATTGTCATCTATGGCCTGCGCATGCTGTGTAACAAGAGTTCTGGTGTATATATATGAGGAAAAAAAATCTGTATATTTTACTAAAAAAGGGCTTTTGTGTAATGAAATTCAGAAAATGATATCCTACAAAAGGTGTACATTAAATTTCAGGACGATGACATGGTTAATTAACTACAGCACATTTAATTAAGATATATGAAGAGATAAGCACCATGAAATTAAGATAAGGCCTTGATCTGTTAGAAGTCACCTTCTTTGAAACTGTGACAAGGATCTGGGTATGTTTTGAGCCAGAATTTGATAACCCAAATGAAGAATTATTGAGGAGTAATTAGTAGTCGAAGAAGCTCACTCAATTATTGCCCTGAAGGGCTTTACAATCATTGCTGTTCACTGTTGACTTTGCTTGACTACTTGTTTCCTTTGTTTTTTTGTTTCACAATAGTTTCAAGATAAAAGGACCATACATATATATATATATATATATATATATATATATATATATATACATGCTTTTATATATATCTGAAATAATAACTCTTGCTCTGTGTGTATGTGTGTGTGTGAATGTGAGTATTCTTATGTGTTTGTTTTCTTGTGTCTGTATCTGGATGCGTCAAAAAAAGAATGAAAGGGTGTGGAAGAGACAAGGAGAGAGAGAGGTTTAAGATCTTGGAGTTTTGTTGCTTTAGTTTAAATTATATGGAAAATATATATTCTATCTTTCTCTTTCCATTCTTCTCATCTTCGTGTGAACCAAGAATGAGATGTTGCATTCTTCTTCTTCAACTCCATTATTATTACAAATTATACTTCATCACTTCCTAGTTTTTTGTCACTTTCTTCACCTTTAATTAAATATATCCATTGAAACAACTTGGAATTATATTAATAATCAGTGCACATATAATTGCAGCACATTAAGCTACTACTAATAAGATGAATATATCTGCATATACTTGTAGTACATAGTTTAATTACCATTTTGGAACTGACGTGTGTGCAGATCCAAGTGCTGAAGTAATAGCATTATCACCAAACACATTAATGGCAACAAACCGGTTCATATGTGAAATCTGCAACAAAGGGTTTCAAAGAGATCAAAACCTGCAGTTGCACCGGCGAGGCCACAACCTGCCATGGAAGCTGAAGCAGAGAACAAGCACAGAGGTTCGGAAGAGGGTTTATGTTTGTCCAGAACCTTCGTGTGTCCACCACAACCCTGCAAGAGCACTGGGTGACCTCACCGGTATCAAAAAGCACTTCTGCAGAAAGCACGGCGAGAAGAAGTGGAAATGTGATAAGTGCTCAAAGAAATACGCTGTTCAGTCTGACTGGAAAGCCCACTCAAAAATCTGTGGTACAAGGGAATACAAGTGTGACTGTGGTACCATTTTTTCAAGGTTCATTATATTATATATTCTTCTTTTTTATTTTATCATACCATGAATATGTATGTTTGAAATTTGACTCCGCAATATAATTCACCATGGTTTCCGTGCATAAGTTTCATGCAGTACCTTTACATGGGGACCCTTGTTCACTTAAATAATCAATTTCTTTCGTAAATAAACCTTTGTTAGGTTGCTTTTATCTGTTTTCAAGTTTTGTCTCTAGTTTTTCTAAACCTTTTCTTTATCAATGGTCAATAATAATTAGCAAGTAGCATTTATATACATTTTTTGCACGATGTGTAGAACTACCAGAACCTAAGTCTTTGTATATATATATATATATATAGTCAACAAGAAAAAGTCACTGTAAATATATAAAATTTATTTGACTGTCAAAGATTCCAGGCTGAGGCACTTTTTATTTGATAATAATAATAATAATAGTAATACCCATGCATGGTTTTCATGAACAACTATGTACCTACTTTGCATTATTTATATGCAGCTTGTCAAAATCCTGTCTTTTTAATTTTCCTTACGCATGCATTATACTGAATCCTTCGAATATTCGTTTTTTTCTTTGCAGAAGAGACAGTTTCATTACACACAGAGCTTTCTGTGACGCACTAGCTGAAGAGAACAACAAAGCCAACGAAGGACAAATACCAAAGATAGGTTCAAACCTGCAATGTCAACAGATTCCGAACCTTGTTTCTTCATTACCGATCAACACCAACGTTGTTCCCAACCCACAACAAATCGGTGGCACCTCGGAGTTCAACCGTGGTGAACAGAAGCACCCACTGTCACTCCCACACGAGCTAATGCCAATGCCTGCACCAAAACCCTTCAACAACAACACCGCCATGGCAGGAACAGTGTTCTCCAGAAGCCTCTCGTCAACCTCTTCGCCGTCTCTCCAACTGAGTTCGAACATATTCGAGGAAAACGGGCCCCACCTGGCTGCAGGGTCGCCACACATGTCAGCCACCGCGCTGCTGCAAAAAGCTGCGCAAATGGGAGCAACGGTGACGGAGAAAAGTTTTAGCACAAACATGGCACCGCCGTCGTTTGGGGTGCTGCAGCAGCAGCAGCCGAATGGACAATCCTTCATGAACCAGTACATGCACAGTGGGCAACACCAACAGGATCCGAACGTTAACATCTCCGCTCAGTATAACGGTTTCGGCGGAAATGGGATGAGTGGAGGGAGCGTTGGAATGAACGGTGTGGACATGTTCAACGCTATCTTGGACCAAAGCAAGGCTTTGTCAAAGATCATAGAGCAAAGCAACAGAAGCAGTAGTGGAGGTGCAACAAATGGAGGTTCAAGTGCTGCTATTAACGTCGCTGGAAGTAAAGGAAGTGAGGATGTGATGACTCTGGACTTTTTGGGAATAGGAGGTGGCGGCGGCGGCGGCGGTGCGCAAGGAAACTTCTATGGTAGTGCTCAGCAAGCAGAAAACGGTGCAGCGGATGAGGTTTGGAGAAACTGGTCAAGTAAGAACGCAGGGTTTGAATCATTTTCAGCAACAAGTAGCATTTGAAAGGGTGCAACAAACTGAAAAATGTGTCTTTCTAAAGAGGAAGATGCATTGAATCGTGGACAGTGATCGATTACTTACCATCAGGAGCAGCCAGTGGAACATTAATTGTAGAACCATGCATAAAATTTGTGCTCCGATGTTAAAATTAAGGATAATGTCAATTTCTGAAACACTTCTATAATACATTTTTTAATCTCTCTTTTATCACAGCATTTATATTACTTTACTCTATAGGTTTTTCTCCATCCCTCACCACGATTTTTTTTTCTTTTTTCTGAACAAAATGTTGTTTTTTTTTAATGTATATTTTACATGCATGTTTGTTATTTGGAGGTGATTTGTTTTTTTCTTACATGGCTCTGAGCGGGGGAAAATTAACATTTGGTACACACAGAAGTTTTATTTCGACTGTACCCTTCATTTTGACTGAAGTAGGGGCGGACTGTAAAATTATGATGAGATCTTAAAACCTTTATTATTTCATATACTTATTATATACATAAATATATTACTACTAGTATATTCTAAAAAGTTATTATATTTATTATCATCATTTAAATAGAACACTTTATTACTAAAAGGAGTTTTTAATGATTATTTGAGAGAAAAAAAAGTGTTGCTAACAAATATTTTTATATAAATTATAAGTAGAGTTCTATCAACTATGTACGAAATAGAATTACATTATTTATTAATTTGGATTCTAATGTAAAAAACTACAAAATTTTTAATTATATTTTGTGGATAGCTTTTTATTATAAAATCAAGAGAAACAACTAACTTTGGAAATATATCTGTGTGTGTAACTTTAGTAAGAAGTGATAAGACGAATAAGATTTAGAAAGAAAACTTTTAAAATTTATGGATCCCATGACACGAACATAAGGTCTTTGGAAAACATTTATGTAACACCTTAAAAAAACTATTTTCTCTATTATAAATCCAGTAGAGGTTTGCATAAAGCGTCTTTCAAAATATAACATAAATATACACACACAAAATATACATAAATACAACTATTTACAAAAGAAATTTCAAAATAAAGTCTCAGATTATCTTATTGTCTTTCGGTTGTTGTTCATGCACTTGTATACCTTATATTTATTCTGGTACATAGTATAGTCATAGTAAGTTATTATACAAACAACACGGTAAGTTATTGAAATAAATTTCTATCATTAAAAAATATATATAAAAAGAAACAATTTTAAAATTCATAACAATCTATTATAAATATATCTCCTCAAATACTAACATATGATCCATATTAGAAAGTTTGTTATTTGGTTAATCTATTTTATTAGGATATGATCAGTTTAAAAATTCGAGTTTTCTATATATAAGTCCCGTGAGATATGGAATTCTTGGAATTTAGTCATTTAGAAAGTCAAGTTCAAGGGAAACTATGGCTAAAGTCATAAGCGAACCTAAAAATAATGTATCTCAATATTAGTTTATTAAGACATAATTTCGCACGTTTCACATTGTATGAGAATTCTCAACTCAACTACTCATTACTTGATATTTTAGTCTATGTAACTTAAAGCATTAGTGAATCAAGAAAATTCATCATTACAACGTAATATCAATACTTAATACACAACTCAAATAATAATTCACACATAATCTCATATGTCTAATCCCAAATTCATCATTCTAACTAAACATTATCATATAATATAACTAGTTTAAACAAAACCACAAATCAATCATGTATAACAATTAATATTCATTTTTCAATTATAAAAACATTTATATTCAATTCATTTAAGAGACTGTAAGAGAAAAAAAAATAATTTGAATGAAAATTTGCTCGCTTAAACAAAAATTCCTTCTTTTAATGAAAATATGGACAAATCAAGGGTTGGGTTGTAGTCCTATATTTGTTTTAGTGAAAAATCTTTCGCTTGAGTGAAAATAAGATCGAAAACAATGTCATGTAACAAAATAAATTTATTTTTAGTTTTGCCCAAAGTCAATTTAACAAATACAACTCTCAAACACATTCAAAATAAGTAGTATACGATCTAAAATTTGCCCAAACATCATTCTTCATTTATTTCAATTCAATTTTATTTATTCAAACTCCTTATGTACTTCATTCACATCAAACTTATAAACTTATAAAGGGACGAAAAAACAAGTGTTGTCGACCTTTCGCTGCTATTTGTATAGCGCTACAGAATTTGTGCTCTCCAAGCAAGCATTAAGATCATGTATGTGGACGTAGGGTAAAAAAGCAAGCATGAAGCTTTGACATAAGGTTCATCTTCCTCTACCTCTCTTGTTATTGGATTGAAGAGAATGACAAGAAAGAAGTGATTAAAGCACTTTCGAAGTTAGTATTTTTCTTTTTTTTTATGGTCAATATTATATCCAGATCTACCTTAGTCAAAGTTGCATCAACTAATACGAAATAACTAATGTTAAGGAGCTCTAAACATGGTATTTTATCTATAAAGTCTTCCTAAGTCAAGGTCTCAGCAAAGATCGTTTCATACACCCTGAAAATAAAACGAAATCTCTGGACTAAGTCACATGCATGCAACCAAAAATTATAGGAAAGTAACTATATTAGGAGAAAACATAACTTATGTTGGTTATGTAAGTGGATTATTTTCAAGATTATTTGCAAAAAAATTTCTTCTTTTAATCTAAAATATTTAAATAGCGTGTTTATAAAATTACAAAATCATAAAAATATAATTACAAAATTACAAATTAAAAGTTATAATATTATAAAATTACAATCATAAAATTGTAATCACCAAATTATAAAACTAATTATCAAATTATGAAATTATAGAATTGAATTATCAAATTATGAAATTATAGAATTGAATTATAGTTAGAATGTATTGGTTCAATAGGCTTACATAGAATAGAATTATAGTTAGAATGAAATTATGTAATTAATTACTTACGGTGATTACTCGCTGACCTGATCCGTAATTAATAACGTATTGATACATAAGCAAAATTCGTAACAAACATGTTCGTAGGTAAGATAGTAGATAACATGTTTATAAGTAAAATATGTAGGTATATATCTATAAGTAAGATATGTAGGTAATTATTAGCTAGAAAAGAATTATTTATGATTTTTTTTGTCATAAATAATCTATAGGTCAATCATAATTATTTACGAATTTTGACTAGTATCTCCGTATTTTGACTATAGATAATAAAAAACTATGTTCACAACTTAGTTTAATAAACTATATACTTTTAACATACATAATTCAACCACTAAATCAACTTATTGAAAGTGCTCAATTCAAAATATTATAAAACAATCAAAATCTATTATTTGCATATTAACATATTATTAGTATGTGTCTAAATAATTTATATGGATAATTATATACAATTTATGATAATAACACTTATAAATTTTTTATTATAAAATTTTCTTGTAAGTGTTGAAAATTATTAAATTTAATATGTAATTGTACATAAATAAAGAATAATCAGTGTTATCTGTTAATGAAATAGTGCAGAAAATTGTTTCATGATTATGAAAAACTAGTTGAAAATATTATACAAAGTCCTAATATAATAAATATGGGTAATTATTTTAAGTGCATATAAATTACATATTTCTTAATATTAGCACAAAATCTTAAACAACTAATTAATTTTGAAATTAATCAAAAATAAAAAATAACATTCCCAACTTTAGATTGTTAATAAAATAAAAAACAGAAATCACAGCAAACAACCCTAAGGACCATAAAAGAGAATAAAAAAGATACTAGTTGAAGAAAACAGTAATGTGATGACTCCATGCCAATAACTTTTTTCATAAATATTTTAGAAAATAAGATTACTTTCTTCCATGAGTTCAAATTAATTTTTTTCTTCATTAAGTTTCTAATAATGTTGTGAAAAAGTGGTATGTAAAATAAAATAGTGTAAAAATCTTTCCAAATGAAAGCAAGAAATAAAAGGGGGGGAAATGAGAACCACATGATTGATGAAGCAGATAAGAGGTATGCCATTGGCATGGCAGCATGGAGTACCAAACAGAATCCACCACTTCATTATTTTGTCTTCGACTTGGATTGCATCCCTTCTCGTGATTGGAACCCAAAATTGAAAAGGTTACAATGGGTAGGGGCCAGGTAGTAGGGACAAAAATATACGGTGTAAATTAAATTTGGCATCGATATCGCACGACAACTGCCCTGCGACTTAGAATAGCAGCACATGGGTTTGGCAGTGCAAGCGAACCCAATTCTAATGCCACGTTGTTCCGGCAATCGTAACGACGGGGTGAATGGAGGACCATCTCCGTCAGAGGAATTTGCACCACTGGCTACCAAATTTCAGAGGCGTCTTCTTGTGGGCACAGGCTCAGCTTCACTTGTGGCTTTGGGTGCAAACTTTGGAGGTATCACCAGTTTTCTTCTTGGTTTGTCACCACAAAGTGGTCGCAATCTGAAGCTGGACGTGCTTTATCCGATTGGTGGCTACAGCCGTTGCGTTGACACAAAGGAAGGATTTGGTAATGTGAATTAAAGATTCATTATATTGAAAGCAAACCGTTGTGTAACAGAAGAGAAAAAAAAGGAACTCATGTTTTTATGTATTTGGATGATCAGAATTCATATACCCAGCAAATTGGGTGGGAGATCAGACAGTGCTGTATCGAGCTGCTAAGAAAAGAGAGATGGAACGATCATTGGATCCTCCTCCCCTGAATGTACGGCGGCGTTCTAACATCAACGAACCGGTTGTTGCATTTGGTCCCCCGGGTTCTACTGGAGAACTCAATGTTAGTGTAATTGTTTCACCTGTGGCACCAGATTTCTCGTGAGTATGAGCAGTAGAATCTAGTAAATTTTAGAGATGTCACTTCAATTTCCCTTTATTAGTTATGAACCGACCAGATGACCGACTATAAGAATTATATGTTAATTGAAAAAGGAAAAGATAACTTTTCACTTTTTCCTTTCAGTGCAAGGGCATTGAAAAAATAAACGAAATTTTATCAATAGTTTGCCAATCATGAATCACCTGTCTCATGTGATGTTCTCTTTTTCATAAGTATAGTGATTATTAAGAAAAGGAAGATTGACAGCTTGCATACTAACCTTTTCACTAGGATTGAAGCATTTGGAGGGCCCGATGAGGTAGGTGAAGCAGTGGTTCGAAGCATAACAGGATCAGGGCAACGCCCTGAGGTGAAGGGCACATTGATAAAATCAAGTTTGAGGGAGGATTCTGTCAGAAATGCCAAATACTACGAACTGGAGTTCAGAGTTGAGAGCCCCTCGTTTAGGCGACACAATGTCTCAGTCTGCTGCGCTCGTGGTGGTAGGCTTTTTACTTTAAATGCTCAAGCACCCGAATCAGAGTGGCCAGGATTGAATTCAGATTTCTATAGGATTGCTAATTCATTTAGCCTCACAATTTAGTGATTCAAAAAGAATCTTCAATAGGAAATAAGGGCAGAAGCCCAGACCAAAAAGCTTCCCTTGGGTCGACCTTGTACATGCTTTGTTTCCAAAACCATGTTTTTGAATTGCATGGCTAGAAAACCAAACAAATTTTGTGATATGTGGGGCGTCTGCTGCAGTAGAACCCAAGTATTTCTTAATTTAACAAATAGGACTGACAAATAAGTTTTAACTTTATACATTACATGTTTCTTTTCAACTTTTTGAAATAAAATACAGATCAGAAGTTTGTCACTATACGATGATTCTCTAACTGTAACTATTATACACATTTAAATGATTACCTAGGTATTTGCTCAAACCTACATTGAAACATACTACTAACCCATCAAATATTGCTCAAATACAACTAATGTACATAAGTCTCCCGTTTCCCAACAACTCGTTGACCAAACCGAAAGTGGAAGGTCAAGCACAAGTAATCTGCCTCCGCTTAACCATCTTCTCATAATTCTCAGAAACCATTGCAGTCAAATTAGGGTCTCCATATCCAATCTCGGCACCAAGTCTGGCAAAACAACAGGTAAGACGTCTCACTATTTTAGGTAGCAATAAGATGTTAACTTTGGGAAAATTAATTTTCACAATAGATCAACTAATAAGAAAAGAAACACGATATTTCTATCTATGGTTGACCTTGGAGGGGACCTAACTGGTCAACTGATCAATTCCAAATTCCATGCAGAAGGAAACTTAAAGCCACAGGACTAAGAACTCAGTCAAGCAAATCAACTTATTTTCCATTTTTAATGACGAGCGACGGGAGAGAGAGAGAGAGAGAGAGAGAATTAATGCAATTGACAAAGACAAGTGCGAAAATTACATACTTTTGGTCAAGTACAAGTTTCTGAACTTCTTTGATGGCAGAACTTGCTGCATAGAGAGATATCTTCCCCACCTGCATAAATTTCCAAGAAGTACATGCCAACACCAACTCGTCAATAAAAACAGTATATGAAATCAAGCATTTTAAAAGGAGAAAATGAGATATAAGCAAGTGAGAACTAAGGAGGAAAGCTAATTTAAATGTAACTTTTCCCTCTTCTCACCTCCAATACTTGAACTTTTGATTCATGTTCATTCGGTAGACATCGAATTTCCTCTGTCAATCGTACAGCATCGCCCAGGCTTTCCGGAGATAAGAAATCAAGGCCCAGCTGAACATTCGACTAAAATATAGAGATAACGCACATAGACATATTCAACGGTGAGAATTCATTTTGTTTCCATTAAACACAAGAATATCCACTTTAGTTCATCAAATTTAATATTCAGTGATAACTGTCACATCTGGGTTGTATGAATTTAGGCTACAACTCACATATATCAGCATTCCACTTCAAAAAGAAAATGCAATATAATCCAAGCAGCTTATTAAAACAATTTTAGTCATGGATCAACCAATGCCATAATTTTTTGTAATAAACTAGCCCAAATAGAAACCAAACAATGAAGCAAATATCATTTACCATATATTTCAAATCACTTGAGTTATGGCACTATCAGCCATAGAACAAGACCTCAGTAACTCAGTAGATTAAATGGTCATAAAAACTAGGATTATATTAATAATGGTATAACCTTTATCAGATAAAATAATGATGTAAATGAACTCACTTGAACATTCCTTGCTTGGAAAGGGCAACCAGCAGGAACAAATATAGCTTCCCCCAAATTCTGTTCAAATGACCAAGGCTCCACTCCTATTTCGGAAAATAATAATCAAATTTAAAACGAAGATAATTTTTTTTTTTCAGAAATTTCTCTGATTACCCTTAATGAAGCACATCGGTAAATTTCCAATAATAAACACTTAAACGTTATACATGAGAAAATTGTTCATACCTACATTTAAGCCTTATAGAAGTGTTCATTATCTTTTCTTAAACCAGTAAATTTATACAGAAAAAAAAAATTTGTTTAAAATTTCAACAAGCAAAACTAACAAAATTTAAGTTACTGAATTTATAGGGTAAAATAGTAAATTGCATGTTTTTAAATACAAGGCAATGTAGAAAAAAAAAAAACCTGTGTAAAATTTCAACAAGCAAAACTAACTAAATTTAAGTAACTGAATTTATAGGGTAAAATAGTAAATTGCATGTTTTTAAAGAAAAGGCAATTCTAACTACCCTCTTCCCCTTCATTCCAAAAAGAAGCAAAGCTTTATTAAGTACTACTAAGGTGTGGTCTCTACTTAATAAGATTTCAACCTCGTCATAGTATAGTATATGCAACCCGATCCTACCTCCGGCCTTATACAGTTGATTTGGGGACTCAACCCTCTTAAAGTAATCTTGGCGATTGTCCACCAAGACACTTCACTCAGCCTTTCTAGACAACCCTTCATAGGTAACCCTTTTTATAGACATCTTTCCAAAAACTTTACTTCAACCTCTGTTAAGAAAATTTATGAGGGGAAACGATTAACCCTTCTTATTCCATTTACCTACCAAACTACGACAAGAACTTCACTCATTTCCTTAAATTAAAACATTAAATTACGATTTCTGACCATATCTTCCTCCCTCTCACATCAACAAAACATCCTTAAACTTCCAAATATGGCACTAGGGGAATGATAGGGAATTGGTCTCCTCATATCCAGTTCTTAAAAAAATCTTAAACTCCCAATAAAGGGGAATCATTTTATTCTATTTCCATCGCTCTCATTACTATAATTAAAAGAAACTCGACAAGATTTTGTCAACTCAGTGGGGAACACCAACACGAAGCACCCAAGAGCAACGCAAGGCCCTCTGTAATTCCATTGTGCCAAACTAATTTATACCACTTCTCTATACAGCTCTTGAAAATTTTAAAAAATGTCAGGTCAGGAATCATATTTTATTATTCTATATTTAGAATATTATAGTTAAAATTTATAACTGAAATATTCGTGAATCATAGGGATCTGATTATGTCCCTGAATCATAAGGATGTAATTACGGTAAGTGTTGATATTATATTTCATAAAATTAGTTTTCCAATCTTGTATATATGTCTTGTGTACTCTTAGCAAAAAATCATCCTATTCTACCCTAATATTTGAGAAAAACAAAGAAAAACATAAGATCTTACCAAATTCTTCCTTCAACTTTCTTTTATGGTGTTTGTCGAGAAAAATAGTTCCACCATAAAGAGGCCATGCAACCTTGAATCCGGAGAGTACCATCAGAAATAAGAAAAAACAGAAACATGTTACTTAACAAATAAAAAGGAAAAGCAATGTAATTTAAAATGATTTTTTTTTAAAGACTTACAAATTCATTTCCCACATCATCTGACTTCCTCAATTCCTTCCAATGTATTTTCAAATATTTAGTCAATATTGGTACATCCTGCCGACGAAAAACATCCCAAAGAACTCCAGGATGTGTTTTCTCAGAGACATCTCCATTTTGTGTAGACGGGAGCTTACAATTGACCATATTACCTTCAGCACTAGAATAAATTTCAAATTCTTGATCCATAATTGACTTATTCTGGTTTGAATCCATGTCAAGTCCACTACTTTTTGTGCCAAGTGATGAATCAAGTGAACTCCCCCTTGAAAATATTTGAGGATCTCCATGTGACTCTTTCGCTTCAGATTCCTCATCAGCTTTAGCCTTTTGTATAATTTCAATTTTAGTTCTCTGCCAGTCCTTTAACTTTACTTCATTTGTATGAACCAAAAGGTATACCTGTTGAAACTCAGTAAATTAATTATTTATTACTTCAAACAAATCAAAAATTCCATTATTTAACTCTAGACATTATAACAAAGAGATAGGGAGAGAGATAGAGAGAAAGAGAACTTCAAATTATTAAACACAAATGCACAGTATGTAGTAGTGCTTAGGTAAACAATCCACATGTTTAGACATTTGAGTTCAAATTGCAAATTATAAATTGTCAGTAAACATAAATCAATAATGAAGCATCAAATTGATTTTGTCAATACACTTAAAATTAGAACAAATTTTATAGAGATGTGTCGAGGATAAAGTACAATACCATGTCACGAATATTGAAGTGGAGATTTGTCACTGAATCACCTCTTCCAAGTTCATTGCTAATTCCATAAGCTATATATATCTTGGGTCCTACGTCATTCTGCAAGGAGTAATGAGGCAATTTAGCTGCAACATTGAGAAGGCCCCACTTGGAGTGAATATACTGAAGTAAAGGTAGTTTGCTGATAAACTCGGGTCTTTGATACAATAGAAATTCTTCAGATGCGCTAGGTGAAGGCCAATCCTTCAATTTTAATAACTGTGGCCAACCATTTTCATGAACACGCCCTTCGAAGTATCCTTTCATGAACTGAGCAAGCTCGATATCAATCTGTCAATATAGTAATAATAAAATACAAACATAGCAGAGTGATTAAAATAAATGATAAACCCAAAACACAGTTCAACATAAAACCAATACAATCTCAATAACCGAAAAGACAAGAGGTACAGATATGTGTACCTCAGATCCATCTAAGCAATCTATGGCCTTAACCATCCTGTTTTCATCTTTTGCTTTTTCATCTGTTGTCTCTTGAACCCCCCTCCATATGACCATTGGATCCCAGCTTGAAATGGATGACCCATCAAATACTTTCTTAACAATAATGGGCTCACCAGTTTTCCAGTGCTTTCTAAATTTTCCAATCCCATCATTTTTTATATCGTCAGATGCTGGACAATAAAGATAATTATCATCACTGGCTTCTCTATGAGAACATTGGCACAGTCTGAGACCATTCAGGCCAGTTTCCGGTGGACCATCGGCATCACTAATTCTGCAGCCACTAACCATTTCCTCTACATTTTTCACCAACTTTGCTACCCAATTCATCTTGAAAATTCGGCTTAAGTTTAATGAAGAATGACCGCAGCCACCATACTCCTTAGGAGGACATGGAATACTTCCATTGTCATTGGATGTCCAATGAGGAAATTTACTTAAAATATTTTGATCACAAGTTTTAGCTAACTCTGTCTGAGGTTCTTTATTGTGATCTGCAGTTGCTTCTCGAAGATCTCGACAGCAATTAAGGCACAAATCATATGAGCAATTTGGACAACGTCGATGATAATCAGTAATAGGTATCCTACAGAAATTGCTGCAAGAAAACAAATCAAAATAAATAATGACTTATTAATAAGGAAAAGGTGCTTGATGCGTCAGCACCCACTAAAATCAACCGTTCTACAAAATTTGTTACAAAGTACCAACACATCTGTTCATCCGTGTTGAATTTTATTCTCGGAAGATCTATTTCAGCACCTGAGAAAAAACATTTTATAACATCATCAAATGCTCATCACGACACAAAGAAAAACAACATAGACAACCAATCACCACTTATGGTGCAAAGCTGCAAACAAACCTAATAAGCCTTAAAATGGACCTTACCACGCAACTTCTTTTCAAGTTCAACTTCAAAACACTGTTCACGGTGGATCTGCTTTACCACCGGAAGAACCGAAGATAGCAACACATGGAGGTACTGTAACTTATCCAGAACAGGTATCTCGCGTATCCGAACCTTAATCCCATCAAAACCAGAAAATCACTAACAGGGAAAAAATTTACACATGCTAAAACTTCAAAAGGCAGGCCTCATCAAATTTTAAGGTCCTACTTGGATAGTAAAAGTCCCCATAAGCACATTTAGGAGAAGGAAATAAGTAGGTAAATTGAACGGAGCTTCTCTTATAAGCTAAAATAAACTTTTGCACTTAACTTCCGTAGAAGTAATCTTATTTTACTTCTCCAAGTTAAAATGCATCAGTAAATTTGAGCTAACAGAAGAAGCTCATCTCGTTTTAGTAGCTAATGATCTTCTTTCATGAGTGTTAATGAGAAATTTATTCAAAAGGAATCTAATCTAAATTTGTAACAAACAAAAGACCTTGATAGAATTATCACTCCGCAAGCAAGTCTTGCAGTTACATATACCGCGGCAAGCAGGACATATCCTCTGTATATCATCCAACGAAATGTCCGAGTACCTAAAAACAAGCAAACAATAACTTAAAATAACAACCCAACTGAAAGAGTTATTATCTCTTATCATTACTAAAATCCCATGCTCACCATGCTGATATACAGCTATCACAGTATCCCCTCCGGTCACATTTTAAGCACCAAGTAACTCTATCTCGGTCATTCCTCCGGCACTGATGACAAGTCTGCCCGCCGGTGTCTTCAGAAGAACCAGAGGTTCCATCGGAATATTCCTGCTACACAACACAACCTTCCAAATTCAGCACAGTACACTACACTTGCATCAAAATCACCCACCCAAACAGAACCCGAAATGAACTCACAGTAGTGGCATTAGCATCCAAGCTCCTTCGCGATCTCTTGCGCGAGGAGTCCGGTGGGGAATCATAAGAGACCCAATTGTCTTCTTCATAGAGCGCCACATCAGCATCAGCATCTGCATCCGCGTCCATATCCCCATCCACATCCACATCCGCATCCGCATCCACATCCGCATCCACATCCGCATCCGCATCCACATCCACATCCGCATCCGCATCCGCATCCGCATCCATGTCCACCTCGTCATGGGCGTGTCTCGCATAGGAGCCTCTTCGCCCGTCACGCTCGGGCGTGTAACGAAACTGGTTCTTCGAGAGCTTCTTCTGCGAAAGGCTTATAGCGGAGAGAGGAACGTCGAAATCGTCGCTCTTACTCTCCAAATAAACATCAGACTCGTTCAGCGACTGCGACTTCCTCTTGGCTTTCTTGAGGTTGGCCCTCATTGCGGAATTCGCGGCGCGCTTCTTAGCCTGGATGTAGTGTTTCTCGCACACCGTCTTATCCGGCATCGACATGGCCGTGCACCGCCACTGCTTTCCGTCAGACCTCTTGCACCGCAAGTCGTCCGGAATTCCCGCCGCATTGTCCTCGCCGTTGGTCGATCGCGCGTGATCCATTCAAAGAGGAACCCTAACTGAGCAGTAGCGCGAAGCACGAGGAGACGAAAACAAACCCTATCCGAAAGAGGAATTGAATTGCGAGTGAGTTGAAGGTGTTACGGGCCGTAACGGTAGAATTGGTCGGAGATTGAGGTTGCGGCGGCGGCGGCGGCGGGCGGCAGTTAGTATTGGAAAGTTGGGAGAGAGAGAAAGAGAAAGAAAGTAAGAGTTGCGTTGTGAGATAAGCATCGAAAAAGCTTACATAATACATTCAGTAAACGATGGAGGGCCTGAGAGAGGGTGATCCCTTCGTGCGCCTGCAACTCGAACGGTAAAAAAAATTATAATTAAGTTATTTGATTTTTTAAAACAGATTAATTTTCGAATATTGGAAGGGAAGACTCAATTCATTATAACCTTTGTATAATATATGATCATTTATTTATCATTGGATAAAAATTTAAATCATTTTGGAAAATATAATGTAAAACTTATTCTATTTATGTATTTCTCTGTTCTTTTTTCTTTTTTCTTTTTTCTTTTCAAAATCTTACCATTTTTAATAGTTCAACAAATTTTGTTGTGCAAGATTGGTAAGTTCGTTGCCATGAGAAGTGTCCGTAACAACTTTTATAAATAATCAGGTTAATTTTATGAGTGTAAAGATTTTTTTTTTTCATACTGTTAATTAATTAAAAATTATATTAAGTAGATTTATTATTGTTAAGTTTTAAAAACTTTTTATATGTATTATTTTGTTGATAAACATTTGGATAATTTTATACGAAGAGACAGAGTTGTTTAATGATTTACGACTGAGAGAAAACGATGATTTGCGTGATAACAGAGGATCAGTGAAAATATGTAGGGTAAGTAAAAATGTGAAATTTTTTATGTTAAAAAACCATGGTGTAAGACAGGTATGAATTTCAAGTTTCAGTTTCAGCAAAAATAATTAAGATGAACACAATTTAAGGAAAGACAGCATGATAATAAAACAATAATAATAAATAATAACAATAATATATTAATTTTAACTAATTTAATACGATAGTTCGGATTATTCGTAAATTTTCAAAAACTTCATCTTTAAATTTGTTGATCTCCATTTTCAAATTTCTGAGGTACTCTTTGGATTGAAAATAGGATTTGAGGGAGAACAATTTTCGCTTCAGGAGATTACCGGTGATGATAGATTAGGAGATGATTTAAGTCTTCGTTTCACTCAATACGAGAATGAGGAAAGGTGATCATTTGTAGAACGAGATGATTTTTTATTCCCACATGGTTGGAGCTGATTTGATTTGAAGAGATATTATATGTAAATATTATTTTATCTTCAATTAAAATTATCATATTTTAATCTAGAATTGATCCACGAATAAGGAAGGGATATGATCCCTTCACTTAGAGCCACCACCTTCTATCATCATCTTATACGACTTTGACAAGCGACTCAAGAAGGGCATTCCCATAAGCCATTTAACAAAGAATAAGTTTACAGAGAGAAGGTCGTAACATTGCTCCATCACTAAATCATCTGGTATATTCATTGCTACTAACATTTCACATATGTCACTCTCCACATATTGTAATGTCGAGGTACAAGGAAGAATATCATTTCTTTATTTAATTGTCACCACCTTTTCTTTCAATATCGCGCCAACTGTCATTTAGCACAACTAAATAATTTCTCAAAGTGAAGATTTGTTCTCCTAAGGTGTTCCATGAATTTATCGTATCGGGTTTTGAGCGATGCAAATTGGTTGGAGATTTCCTTTAAGACCTATGATGGAGTCAGCTCAGAGTTATGTGAATCCACGTGCAGAGGTGATGGTAGTGTTGGTTGAGCGCCTTCATCAAATTGGGGTAAGTCTGGGATGTAATCCATCTGGTCAATTAGATCCATGTTCATGATATACCTTTGAACCTGAACCTCTTGTCTTTGCTCTATGGGTCGTGCGACATATGTTCCCTATGGCGCGATCAAATCCCAACAATTCCTCCAATAAGGTATAATGTTTGATTGAAGTCACCCTCCATTTCATAGCAGTTGGCTTTGCCTGGAATTAATTCCAACAAATAAACATTTCACAAACATTGTCCATGACTTTTGTTAGCGTTACTCCAAACACCGTCTTCAACTTCGAAATACTTGGTTGAATCCTTCTAAGAATGTTTGGTTGAATCATTCTAAGAAAATCCGTTTAATCCACTAAATAAGTCATGGACCTCACGCCATTTATCCATAAGCACTTTTTTATATTATTCTTATTTAACCCGACTAAACCATATTTGTGGAGATTTTCGAGAATGTTGTTGTAAGCTTGGAACACCCAATTGTCGTCAACTCTCTTACCCAGTCAAGCTAAGTTTATCATAACAGACAACAATCAAATATTCATATCTTCCGTCCATTTAGTGAATTCACAAAGGTCGTCAGATGAGTTTAAGACAAGACCCTTCCCCCTATTCATGATGTCCTATGGAAAAAAAAAATAATGCAATGATATAAAGAAAAAAATCATATAAAAGTGTGAAACCAACCCAACTTTTAATTATAAATAAGAAATGTCTAAACACTTCCATTAATCAAATAAACTTTTCAAACACATTCATTGTTTTCATAATCATGCCATATTTGATTTGCCATTACATCCTTAAGGTTACACTCATGTCTATAGTTAACTTCACAATCTTAAGTATTTTTTGAATCTTCTACTAGTTTCATCAACTCCTAATCTACTTCATCAAGGAATGAGTCATTGTTGTCTACCCCTCGTATGAAGTTATGAATAATACAACGTGTCAACACTATTTTTGTCATTGAATCAAAAGAGTAACGAGGTTCAATTATGCTTGATATAATTGCAAATCATTTTTTCAGCACATCAAATATCTTTTCAATAACATTTCAAAGTGATGAATGTTAGTGGTTAAAAAACTCTAATGGATTTTGTGAATCCTTTATGTTGTACTCCTTTAAGTGATATTTTACTCCTCATATGATGTAATTATGTTTCGATTTAACATAAATCTTGCATCTCCAAGAAAATACTTTCCTTCAGTTCATTTAAAATTCCATGATTACCACTATTCACAACCCATATATATATATATATATACCCGATATAAATTGTTACAGCAAAATAAAATTTAGTTAAAATTATAAATAAACTAATTCATATTCTATATATATATATAGTAAATTTATATAAGTACAAAACTTTTAACTTCAGTTCTTCTTGGGTTATTTAAAGTTTGTAAAAATTATATTAAATTAAATTTCTAATAATTAATCATAATAATTAACATAATTGATCATAAAAAAACAAAAATTAATTCTTATAAATTACAAAATATGTATGAAAATAAATAATTTGCATCTTTAACTATGTTATGATTATTGTATCTTTTAGACATAAATTAAATGAAGTTAATTTCTAACTTCAGGTAATTAAAATTGCAGGTTCTAAAACCTTTGAATATATTTTTAATAAAATACAATATACATGTCAGAAAATTAATAGGAAATTATGATTTTTTAAAATTACAACTAAATAATACGATTACAATTAAATACACTAAAATGCATACAATTACAATTATGATATGTTTTTATTAGTTTTTAGAATAATTTTAGAAAAATAAAACGACAAATAAGAATCTTGTCAAACTCCATTGAATTTTTTTAAAATTTTTAAGACTCGGTAAATCACAATTTAATACGAACGAATAAACATATTTAAATCATCAATGTATATCTAACTAACAAATCATTATGTCTCACTGATTAACAAACTAAATTAAAAGAAATAAATATATTGCATGCAACTTAATTGACTACATTAAGATATTTATAATTACCAATTAACATACCACTTTGAATTAACAAAATTATATTAACACTGACAAAGAAAAACCTGACGAAGACCAACAAAGAAAAGCTTTTATAGCTCCAAACCACCACCTCACCAAACTACAAACAGGACCATCCCTCACCAAGACCACTTCAGCACACACCACTGCACAAGCAGCCACTGAAACTCATCAAAAACTGCATCCAAGGAATGAATAAAATGCAAGATTTCTCACCAGAACAACCTTGTAATTGCAGTCCTGAAGAAGATGACCACGTCTTCCCCTGTCGACAACACCTCTTTCTCCTTCTCCTCTACTCACTTCAACAACTCCCTTAAATATTAGAAGAGAAATAAATGTTCTCAACATTCACAATGATGCCTTCTAATACAACCAACTACCATCATTAGTCAAATAAGCACGGAGACGCAGAAGAATTTGTACTGTTTGTGCAACCAATTTTATGCATGTAGGAATCTTGGTAAGCTCACACTTTTGTAGAGCTTCATTTCAAAATAAAGTCATTATTTTTGTATTTTACATTTGTACTGTTTGTGCAACGAATTTTATGCATGCATGAATCTTGGTAAGCTCACACTTTTGTAGAGCTTCATCTCAAAATAAAGTCACTATTTTTGTATTTTACATGTAAGTGTACAGCAAATCAACCTATATTTTTGCATCGGAGCGTGGATGAATAAAACCTTCTTTATGCAAATCGGTTACTCCAAATGCTTTCACATCCATGAAAATAAACATTCAACTAAATTGCTCATCCTTCCTTCCACACATGCGTTAACATTACCATCGCTTGATACAAATAGACTTTTAAAGTAAATAACTCGAACTTTATTTTTTCAAATATATTTATTCATTTCATGCTTTCTCAAATCTATCTTTAAAAATAAACAAAGCCTCAAAATTTTGTAACATAATCTTATTTAAAGTTTTAGTTCTTCATAATGTAAGAAAAGTCAAGGTAAAGAAAATTAGATTTTTTTAGTTTTATAATTTGGTTTATAAATGATAATTTGCTTGTGAATTAAATTAAAATTCTTGAATGTGCAAACTTAAGGATTGCATTGTTTGCTTTTTAAAAATATGTGAAAGTTTCGGAAAATAAAATTATATATTTTGAAATGAAGATGTTATAATATTTATGAAACCTCTTTTTATTTTGAATCCTTCGTAAATTGTAAAAACCAAATTTATAATGATGGGACTCTGTCGAGTAATTTGGTGTTTAAATTGTATTTTGTTAGACCTTAAAAGGGTTGGATGAATGTTTTATAGTCATAGCTTAAATTTGCGAACGAAAGATAATTGTTATATTAAATCAATATATTAGTGTAAAGTTTGTTTGACTAATTTATTTGAAAGTGCGAATCAGTAATCATTGCATTATTGTTTTGAGACATAAGTCAAATTTGAAGTGGAATGATTGTGAAAGTTTTGAAGTTGTTAAATGCAATGAGTAAAATTTATTCTTCATTATGTGATAGCCGTAAAGCCCACTTTCTTTTTCTAAACTTTTGGGCGCAGTTGAAAAAAGCCAAGGTCAGCCATTAGTTTCCTTATAGGAGATTTTTTAGCCTTCTATTTTGTCTTCGGATGCCAAAACAACTTATTTTTCTTTCTCCCTTATCTGAAACAGAGCTGAGCTAGGAAAGTTGTGAAACTCTCCTTCGAACTAGCAGAATGTTCCTTCTTCCATGTAAGTTGAGCACAAACTTCTGTTTTTTTCTCCTTTTCCAACTCTATTGCATTGGTTCTCTCATGGGTTCTTCCTTAGAATCTTATTTTCGTTCTTGTGTTGGTATTTTCAGCCCTCTAATTTGATCCTGAAGCTATGGTGCTCATTCTGTTAGTGTCTTCTCCTCCTCAAGTTTAGCTCTCAGTTAAGCTAAGGGAAGCTAATCTCAAAAACTTTTAAAGTGATGTTTTTTTTTTCTAGTTTTGCTTAAGGTTGGGTGTTGAGATATATTGGACTGATGATTGTATGGAATGGAGTTGGTTGCATGTTTGTTTATGCTCTGGTTTGTGGTTTTGCATGTGTGAGCGCAGGTAGGGATCTGCTGTTCTCGCATGAGTGAGGGATTTTTTGCCCAAACGAGAAGCTTTCGTCTAAACGAAAATAGCAAAAATTTGTCCCTATTCTCTGTCTCAAGTTGTCGCCTGAGCGAGAGTAATGTCGCCTAAACGAGATGAGTTAGCTTAAGCAAGAACTCGTGATACTCTCTATTTGCAATCTCGCCCAGGCAAGGGTGTCTGGCTTCAGAAACGAGGGACTCTTGCCGCTTGAGCGAGATTAACAGCAGAATTGTGCAGAATTGTTTTAATGACTTGATTGCTTTCATGATCGAGTGATTTACCCTTAAGCATAAAGAAGGATACCATATATAAGTTTTATGTGATGTAACGAGATTGAAATTGATGTGCTTAATATGTATATAATATGAGCTTGATATAATTCCATGACTTTCTTGGGGGCACCTTATGATGGTGTTGTAGTATGTGTAATGAAATAAGGATTCAAGTAAGACTACATCTTGATACCCTAATGAATCAATCAGACTCATAGGATAGACTGGTTCAAATATTCACATAGAGTATACTGACTGGTTCAAATATTCACATAGAGTATACTGATTCAAGCGTTTACATAGAGTATTCAAAATGTTTTATAGGTACTCAAAATCTATTTGCATATATCTATATATCAAAATTATTTTTACTAGCTTATCCACAATTCTAATTCTCTTATCATTTATGTCAAGTCTAATTCTCTTATCATTTATGTCAAGTGACCTATTTTATTATAATATGTGATATTTTATTTACTAAAATTTATCTAATCAATATAATGTCAGAATAGTTAATTTAATTTAAAACCACGTGTTTGAATATATGTAGTTTATTTTTTTTGTTAGTAACATATGGTCATTCCAACATCTTATTTAACTACCGTACATGAACCAAAGAATTAAAACCAATGATAAATAAAAGTTAAGACGCTAAAATTGGTAACATTTGTTCATGAACTAAAATTACTAAAAAAGAAATATTGAAAACCTAAGAGTCTATTTTGTAAAAGAATAACTGACTAAAAATACTATGTTCATTTAAGAAAACTAGAAAACACAATACTAGGACCAAAATAGAGAATGACCACTAAAACATTTTGCCGTGTTAAAATTAAAACTGAATTGGCCACAAGCTCCAGCGACGTTTTTGGAATGGAAAGGAAAAGACATTCTAGGGTTCCAATATGAGCTTCCACTGCCACATGCACGCCAGAGATATGAACGAATGCGAAATTATGATATCAATAAGCAAAACTTGATTTTGTAACAAGAAATACTAGCTTTAGATCCTACACGGTATGAAGGGAATAACAATTCTAATACTTTCACTATTTTTGATTTAGGATATTTGGAACTAAATTACAACAAAATTGAGCCTGTTATAAGGCTTTGTGGGAAAAGGGTAAATCAATCATAAGCCCTTGTTTTTGCGTTTATGTCTATCACTGCTATTGTTGCCATCGCTTCCACCAGTCTTCCTAACTTTGTGCGGTCTTTTTGATGCCTGACATGACAAAAATGTATAAAAGTCAGAATACAGAACAATCTAAAAGAAAGTAACAACTAAAGACACTATTCAGTAACAACATTGTATTCATATTTTATATGCATTCACAACATCTTTGTTTCCCTCCTCTCCAAATGCCCCTCTTCTCTTGGCCTTCACAGTTAAAGATTCAGAAATGGCATAAAAGTAAGGTAAAATTGATGATAAAAGGTTGATCATACCAAAGCGGAGATAGCCTTCAGAGGGTCTCCATCTTTTCTTAATTTTCTCTTGGATCCTTTGCGGCGATTATTATTTCCCATTGCATCCCTCGCAAGTTTGACCATTTCCCTTGCCTCTTTCGTTTGTTTGTCTAATAGGTAGTCAGGCACATCACGCAGGTGCGGAGGCGGAGCATTCTTGCTCAAAACTTTGTCGTGCTTCAGTAGATCTGCTCAAATATGATTTTGATATTTTAAATTCAACTTTAATATTAACGGCAAGAATGCCTTATCCAATCAGCAAGCATAATAAATGTGTCAATGACATATTTAACCATAATATCAACCAATTACCTAGGTCTTTTGGATTAGTCTCAAAATGGGCTTTCAACCTTCAAAGAAACACAGGAATGCAGCAATAAATTAGAATGGGAAAAAACTTAAGATCATAGTTGTTTTCAATAATACACCAAATGATATACCAAGTACTCACTTTTCAGAGTTCAAAATTTCATTCCTCAAATCCTGCGCTCGTGATTCTCGGACTGCAATTCTGGTTACACTCTTGGCAACATCCTGCAAGAGAAAGTCAACATCCCATTAGTTGCAAAAGCAGCTGGTTAGACCAGATATACTCATGCATAGCATATGCATATCCACTTAAAATCAGGTAAAAAGAGAAGGCAAAGCAAGATATATTCTATACGCTATCCATTCAAAAGAAAAACATACAAGTGTATGTACAACATGCAGGTCCATGCTTGACGTAAGGGTAGTAAAAAGCAATTAAAATATTGACACATAAGATCATTTTTTTATCAAGCGGAATTTCAAGTTAACAACCTAATACAGAAGGAAAAGATACTAGTAGTCAAACAAAAAAGCTCTCTTAGGTTTGATGGATCAATAGAATCCATTTTAGTTTTTCATCTTCAACAATGAATAATGACAAATACCCAGTTTTGTGTACACAGTTCTTTTTTCAAAAATTATCCCAGACTGTTTGCTTCTTCTCAGATGAAAGCTCCCACTACCAACAAAATTGTCTCCAATCAAATTATATTTGTTAACTTTCAGTAATCTATAAAACAGTCTGGGATAAACTTTTATTCAAAAACAAAATTAAATATTTCAACTGCTACCCACAAACAAATCACTCCCTCACGCACGTATGAATATTCATTTTAGCTGTTACCCACAACACAAGCAAATCACTCACCAATGCATGCCTATTAATAATATAAAACTAAAATTAATATAAACTTTAAAAATTTTAACTCTACAAAATAAGATAACAGGATGGAAGTACAGGTACACATGCGCTACTTTGTTTCTGCTAGTCAAGAGTAAAGGAAATAATAAATCACCTCTGCCCTATACCGTAACGATTCAACAGCGTTCTTGGTGAGAAGGGGAAACTCGGCAATAGAACTTGTGCCTTTGTTTTCGTCATCCCCAACAAATGATCTTATTTTTTCTAAAGTATCCATCTCATCCGGAGAAACCTGAGATGAAAAAAAAGAAATATCTAAACGACACACTAATATGCAGATTGGTGCCATTTAGGATCTCCATGAAATACCCAATGTACAAGAGAGAGAGAAATGAAACCAAGAATACATTTATAATGTAGGCATTAAGAAAAAAAGTGGATTTGTTTTGTCCTAGGAACTCACCAGAGAGACAGAAGTACCAGAATTGTATGCTCTTCCTGTACGTCCAATTCGATGTACATATCCCTCAACATTTTGAGGCATTTCAAAGTTTATAACCTTTTCATCAAGAAGAGAAAGCATTAACTAATTGATTTTAGTGAACAGGGCTTCCTCCCTAAGAAACAAGGATGTAAATTAGAAGATGCAATTTACTAAGTAACATAGTACACACCGGTTACGAACAATAGGATATGCAGAACAATTTCAAACATGCCAACATCAGACCAGAGAGATACATACAGAGAGAACTTGCATACCGTGAATACATTTTTAAAGTCAATCCCCCTTACAACTCCGAATTCAGAATCTAATTTTGCTTTAGCACGTTTTCTAGACTTCCGCGATATGGCATTACTTTCCTTAGGCACTTCATCCTTTGCCTTTGACTGACTAAGATCTGTTGCAATTAGATAATCAAATAGGCCCGCATTGAATTCCTGATAAGAACAAGTTTGTCACATTGTGTGAGAAAATGGGGATCCATAAATCATAATGAATTGATAATAAAAACAACTTTTCAAGAAAATATAAACTCCTCAAGTTTTGTTGGCAGGAATATGTAGCACCAGGTTAAGTAGAAAGCTCTTAGCAGCTATTGCCCAAATAAAAGAAAGAATTGAATGGCATTGCCTACCTCCAGAATATGGAGACGGGAATTCTGAGGCAACTCAGGATTTAAAACAGCAGATCTGATCCCAAACTACAAGGAAAAAAAAGGACAAATGTGAGAGAGTGAGGATTAATGACAATAAAATAATCACACTGCAAGTATAGATGTTTCAAACCCATCGCTGATTCAAAACATAATCCAAACATTTTGGAAAGATGTATTGGGCAGGGGGGATTCAAAGCGCATAAGTATTTATTAAATAACCATTATCCGATGAATTGATACAGTATGAAAATTGACACAAACAAAATAGAAATAATTCACATGTTTAACTTGGGTAACTATATACTAAAACAAAAGTACAGAAAAAGAGGGAGGAGAAAGAGAGGAAGCAATCAACTTTGCATTTGCATATTCTTTCATCAATTTTTCTTACATTCTAGCCTCGAATCCTTTGCATTCACGAGAAGTAAAGGTTTAGAATTGTTGTTTTTAGTTGAAACTTTAAAGGAGAAATACCATTCTAAGGAACTTACCCGTATGGAATTCTTTGAGGTAAACCTACAACTCATTTGTTTTGGGATTTTTGTTTTATGGCATGACTGGGTTGCGGTTGTGGTTTTGACAAGTAGAAAGTTAAATCCTAGGCTTTATATTGGTTCCTTTAAAACTCCAGGCCTGTAAATTGGCGGTTTGGTAAATCTATATTACCCATTATTATGGGTTTTGGAATAGATTTCTGAAATCTTGAAATTAATTTGTTGATGCTCAGATTCAGAGGAAATTACTCCAGTAGCTCCTCCTAAATGCATTGATAGAGATCAAACTAGTCCTTTATAGTAGCTAAACTACTTGGTGACAACTTTAATGAGTGTTCCAAGCTAATAATTTGCATAAAAAGTGTTTATTATCTTTTATGCTGATTTCCATATTTTAATAATTCTATCATTTAATTTCCTCTTATACTACGAGATTTTATATTTCAGAACAGTAGTGGTGGGTGGTGACTTCATGTACAATTTAAACAAGTATTGATTTGAATGATGAAAGACTTGAGATAGAATATAGTCCTGACAGATTGGTGTAATTTTACTTCTCATGGTATATTTGATTGCGTTTTCATTATGGGTGCGGTAACAGGTCATTATTTGCTGTAAAAATTGAGAAATGAAGGCTGAGAGTTAAATGTGGTTTGTCCTATTTATATTGTTTGTCATAATGAAGAGATAACACAGTTTACGAGACTAGTTCCCGTAGTATACATCATGGTATACCATTTGCCACAACAAAGAAATGTGGCCTATTTAGATATCAAATAAGATCTGGGCCCTAATGAGTGATAACCATGATATTTGACACAATGGGTTGGTATTGTTTCCTCATTTACTGGTGTAATTATTAACAATGAGTTTCATAGAAAACTGCAAATCCTAGTTGAGTTATATTTATATTTTTGAATAAATTCTAAAGAAGCATTGGCATTGGCTTTATATCTTGTATCTGATATCTCTTTCTCCATTTTGTTACCATAAATTCATATTTCCACTTCAACACTCAAATAACGTTTGTTTATACTTTCTGACTACTTTGTTTACTAAACTCTTAATAAGACTCCTTGACTCACATTCCTTTCTCCTTTTCCTCATATTCTCTCGTATTGCCAAGTAGATTGTTCCTGGGGTTGGCAGGTTTTCCCAGGAGTTTTCTCATATTTTGATAGGTTTATATTAGAGTTTTGATAGAGTTCATAAAAAATACGCACTCGATCAAGAAATTATCCAAAAAGCAAAAGCATAAGCTATTAAATGAAGGATCATGAATGGTTTTACTTCTACCACAAAACTTTAGGCAAGAGTCCTATGGGCTTGAAGTGATGAAAATGCACCAGTCCACACGAAATGTCATACATATTAACAAGTAACTAAAGTTGAACACGAACCAATGATTGTTTATGAATAGTTATATATCAAACGCATACCTTTTCCAAGAATAGTTTCAATCTGAAACTCATGTCTATGGTATTAGTGAATATCAGAACTTTCTTTTGGACCAATCCCAACTTCAATACACCAAGGATGTAAAGTAACTTATCACTGGCAGAACATGAGATCTGACACAAATAGTTAATAAAAAAAGTTAAAACTTGATCAGTTCCATAGAAAAACCGGAAAGATACAGCCATAAATAAAGATTAAAAAAAAACCTAAAAATTCTATTGTGCAAGTTCATGCTTCCAAACATGCTCTAGCTGAATCAAACGACTTTTTTAGTTTTAAAGTCTTAAAATCCTTCTCACTCCAAATCAAATTTTTCCTTGCTAGAATGGTTCATTTCCTTCTAATATAAATGAAGAAAGATCCCAAACAGAGAAAAATGGTAAACCCCCCTTCCAAATAAGGGCTCATGCTACGCATTACTGTCATAACATGAAGATTTTATTAAAAAATAAATAAATAAATAAACAGAAAAACAAGGGAGACAACACCAAACCCATAATAAAAGTACATTGCACACAGGCAAAAATACCTATTATAGAAAAGCTAAGCAACTACATAGATGGAAAAAAGTAAACCAATGCAACATCAGTAGAAAACTAAAGCTCAATAATCAAATTCCTCAACATATTAAGAGATACAATCTGCAAAAGGCCTTTAAAACTCATTAGTGTTTTTTAGAAATCCTTGCTTTGAAAGATTTAGTACTAACTTTCTTTGACCTACTCCTACCATATTTCCTTGTTCTCTATAGAAAGAAATTATGCAATATTTACGAAGATACAACAAATAATTAACGTAACTGCAATTAAGTTCACAATCATAAAAAAGACAGGTAGAAATACATTACCCAAAACTGCTGAACATTTTTAGGAATGATCTCATCCTTATTATTTCCCATTTCACTCAAAGTCAAAACAGATGGGTTGTGTAGAATCAGCTTCTTTAGTTTGTCAACATCCGCACTGCAGACAGTACATTAGAAACAAATAAATGCACTAGATGAGATATTAAACAAATGGTGAATAGGAAAACACTTTACCATTAAAATTTCATAGAAATAATATTTCATTTAGCCTATAGCTAACATAATATATAATCTACAAATGTACTAGAAAAATTACCATGTTTGTTTTCATTTTCATATGACGAAGATACAACAAGCAAGCAAATCCTTACGTAGGGGACAAAAATGAAGCTGTTCGCACTCATGCAAGCTAAACTCACACTATTGAATAAAGAACTCATTGTTGAGCAAACTTTACAAAATTTGACAAATAATGTAGATACTAAAATGTAATAATCCAATGGACAAAACAATTTAAAATAGTTTATGAAAAGCTATTGTTGGTGTTAAACTAAGTGTAACTCATATTAGTGTGAACTAATATAATGATATAACTCAATGACCAGATTAATGAAAATCACATTTTGTGTAAAGCTATTGATAGGGTAAAAGTGAGTGAAACTCTTTAGTGAGAACTAATTACTAATTACACCTTATATACGCACATATACATATAAAGAGAGGGATTTAAAAATGACAGGAAACATGAAAAATATCATTAGTGGAAGAAACACCATAAATAACACACCTTGATGTTGCAGACATAAGAAGACACTGGCAACTTCTGGGAACATGAGGTGTAAAAGCTTTTATATCATTCTCATACCCATATGATAGAAGAAGATCTGCCTGAAAACATTATTTTGAACATTAATTGGGTCACAAAATACTAAGCAAAGATCGTTCATCAGCTACTTGAAATGTTAATAACTCCATTAACCAAAGCGTGAAAACAGGAAATCAATGAAAACCAGCAAGCCCAACAATAATATGTTGGATAGCAAGTGTATCATTAACACAGTCGCAAATGCTCCGTGAATGTAAAACTTAAAACAAACTGGTATTTGTTTCAGAAATAGACAGTAGCCGATAAGCAAAGATTCTAAACAAACAATACACTGCATCTGGTTTCACCTCATCAAGAACAAGAGTTTCAAGGGATTCGTTAATGGATGCCGCCTTAAGTATGCCACCGGACAAACACTTCGCTACGCAAGCAGGAGTGGAGATCAAAATATCAGGAGGTCCGGCCAATGCTGCCCGCTACAAACCCAATTCAGAGACAATTACAGCAAAGCACATTCTAAAACAAATTGTAGACATAAAAAGTGTAGCAGATGAAGAAATTAACTTCCTTCCTAAACGAAAGGAACGATATTTTAGAAGACATAACCAACCAAGTCATTAGCAAGCATGTTGCTATTCAGCTGCACAACTTTCAGTTTAACTCTGCATAACTCAACCAGCGACAACACTTCCGCATACACCTGAGATAGGGAAAGAAAGAAACAACACGAAATTAAGTTACTATTAGAAAAAAAAAAAGTATAACAGAAATCGAAACAAATTAACACACCTGTTGACACAGTTCGCGAGTAGGGACAAGAACAATAGCATTGGGCGCAAGCTTCTTCCGATCAGCACTAACGGTAAACAGTTTCTGAAGCAACGGGAGAAGATACGCTAAGGTCTTTCCTGAACCTGTTTTGGCGCGTGCAACCACGTCCTTACCTTCCTGGAAAGAGAGAGTGAACAAGTTTAGGTTCAAGTGAAGTTGAACGGTGAATTGCGAAAGGTGAAGCTCGAAAGAAGGGTAACCAGAATGAGTGGAATCGCGACGCCTTGAATTGGAGTTGGTTTCTCTATCCCTTTCTTTTGTAAGGCGCGAAGGAGACGAGCGTCCACGCCGAGTTCTTCGAAGCTTTGGTTATCTGCTTCTTCTTCTTTTTCTTCTTCTTCCTGAACTGTTTCTTTCAACTTGGTTTCCGCCATCACGAGTCGGCGAAAGTCAGAAGTTTGAGTCGTAACAATTGTTCAGGTATCGATGCTGTGGCGGAGGCCAAAATTTGAAAGCCGGTGGTTTGAGTTTTGAACACCTGCAACTGCCTTTTGTTTAGGTCTTCAGAACACACGCTTGAAAGCATTCAAACATGCGTAATGCCCATGGGTGGTGCCATGAGTTATCGGGCCCAATTTATTGGGCCGCTTCACATGTGTTTAATTTATGGTCATTTCTTCATACAACTCAGATTTTTATATTTCAGACCTGTATGATTCAGAATATAATTTTTTATATTTTAAGATGTAAAAATGAAAATTGTATTTTAAGTTATATATTCTTAGATAAAAAATTATATTGTAAATTGTATATTTTAAAATATAAAAAGTATATTTAAGATTATATATTTTAGAATACAAAATTTATATTTTAAATTATAAAATCTAAAATAAAATAATTTATAAGATTGTAGGTTGAAAGTATAGAGGTAGAGAAAGAAATTGTCTTAATCCATAGTTAGTTTTTTCCTTTTTTTCTTGTGTGTTTTGATTCGGCCCGGCTTGATTATATTGTTTAGAAATTAAATCCTTCTTGACTTGTTTAAAAAAAATTATAAAATTATATTTTTATTTTTTTCTATTTTTTTAATAGTTGGTTTGAGATTATATTTACCAAGGGATTTAACAAACTAAATATTTCAAAATATTTAAATAGTACCTTTTCGTTAATAATATTATTATGTTAGATTTTATTAATGATTCACACTATTACAAAAACTCATATTTTTTGTCAATTTTGTTTTGAAAATTTTTTCGTAGAAAATACATACAAATTTTGTTGTGAAAAGGATTTTGCAAGAAATTGCTACCAATTTTTTTGCAAAATATTTTGTATAAAACACTTTTCGCAACAAATTTTGTAGGAAATACTAGCAAATTTTATAATTTTGTAGGAAATAATTACCCACGAAGGAGTTACTTGCCAATTAAAATTTTTACAAAAAAAAAATGGTAGAAAAAAGTATTTTTTTATAAATTTTTTTAAAAAGTTTGTAAGAAAAATCCTATGTAATGTGAGAATTTCTAATAGTGTCATAACCATAGAAAATAATAAGGAAAAGATACATAGGAGATGAATAATTTGTTTCTTTTATTAATCTCTAAACATTATAATAAAAATGAAAATATAAAAAATAAAAATAGTCTATTAAGATTATGTGATTGCATAGACATGCATATTGTTAAAATTTGAAATTGTGTAATTGGCTCTTTGAAAATCTCAAAAAAATATTGGAATTCCTTGGAAATTATAATAATTAAAAAAAATTAACAAAATTAAATAGATATTTGAAGTAAAAGATAATTTGGGTAGTTAGTTATAATTTAAAAGATTTATTTTATTAGACTACTAGTGGAAATACATAGTACTATTTTTGTGTCTTTTTATTTTAGCAAAATTTATTGAACTATACTTTTTTTTATTAAAAATAATTATATATAGGTATAGATGATAAATGATAATGAAATATTTTACTTGATATAAGATAGTTAAAATAATATTTAGTGGAATATTTTAGAATATAATATATAATATGTATTGTCCCAAATATATCATTCGTTTCTCACACAATCAGTTTGAAAAAATGTTTAGGCCAAAAGCATGTACAATTGACAAGAAGTGTGTCTCCTAAAGACCGAGCTATATAAAAAAAAGAAGCATACAATGAATTAGGAAAATAAGTTTATAAGGACTAATTTCAAAAGAAAGCATACAATCAATAAGGAAAGCATGTTTCCATAAGACCGAGCTATTAAGAAAGTGTTGGGGAATCCAAGTGAATCTAAATTATACATTAAGTAAAAATGAGAAAGTTTGGCATCGTATAAGGATGAAGACACATAAACTCATTGTCTTAAGATTTTTGGGTTAAAAGTGGAGTCAATCCCTTGTCTCATTGGTGTTGTATCTCCCTAGTAATCCTTCCTCGAAATACCAAACAATTGGTATTGCACCTAAGAGTGAGATTTCTAGTAAGACAATTGTTGAGCGAGAGATGATTGCAAGTAGTATCAATTGTCCCATGACAAAGACCAAGTGGCCTAGGTCACAATCGAATTGTGACGTTTGGGCTATTACACTTGTAACTTGTAACTTGTAAATAAAAAGAGTTGTGTTTTGATTAATGATTATAGCTTTTGACCTAATGGTAAGCGCTCGATTCTAACAAAAATCTCACAACCACCCATGAAAGAAGGTCTCCTAAGGGTCGAGTTATGAAAAGAGAAAATACAAAAGATCGAAAAAGGAATTCAATATCATTCTGAAGTCGACCAACACCAAGATAGGTACTAAACCGATCACTACAAAGATTGGTGTGGGCCTGGACAAGAATGTGAAGATTTTGTGATATTTTGTTATTATTGTAACCTATATTCGTTAAATATTATAAACCAACATTTAGAGTTAATATTTATTAAGGTAGTTATTATTTTCTAACTTATTAATATTTTAAAAGATATCCTTAAAAAAAGAAAGGATGATGTAATGATATACCATCCCGGGAATAACCGATCTCAAAATGATCATTTTGATTCCAATCCGATAAAGACTTATCATGAAATACAACAAGTTTCATTAAAGATCTGACATGGATCGAGGTGACTTTTCAAGATGTATATCTTAGTAGATTTAACATGTATATATGTACAAATTTCTACGACCTTTAACATGTATATATTACTAGATTTAATTATTAGATTGTTTTTCGTGTTGATTTATAGAAGATTTCATTTCAAGTATAGTAGTTTTGTGACATTAAGATAGAATTTCATGTATAATATTATAAATAGAACGAATTATCTTATCTTTGTCAATGGTCTTACTAACTAGGTCTTTGTAGGAGGTTATAAAGGATTAATCATACAAATTATGAGACTGTATAATGTTGTATAGTCTCGTGCGATTTAGGATTAAAGTTTTAATGTATTATAACTTTGTCATTTTTTATTTTTTATGATTAATTAAGAAATTGTTTGTTTGTATATGGAATTATGAATGAAATGGAAAAAATATATATAAAAAAGTAGAATCATGATATTAGGGATGATATGGATCAAATATTTTTCTTCTTGTGCTAAACACAAACTTGGATATTATTGTAGTAAAAACATGCATCTAATAATTGTCGTCCTATGTACGAAAAGATTGAAAATTTACATGAATTAACTTTTCGTCAATAAAAAATATTCAAAGTTTTATATCAAGTGTTTTCTTTAAATACTTTTCAAGCTTATATTTGTTTAAAGAGATTAATCATGTTATTTGTAAAAATTTATTCCATCCATATGCAAAAATTTCCCTTACCTTTGTGTTGTCTTTTACTTTCCTTATTACAGGAATGCAAATATCTTTATCCTACAAATGGAATTCAAATGGAAAATAATAATTAAGTCCAAAAAATTATGCTTTTAAATGCTAAACATTAAATTTAAGAAATTAAAATACTTTTTTAAAATTTATTTTATCTTTTAAATTTGAGAGATTACCTTCTTTAATTTGGAAGATTAACTTTTTTTTTTATTTGTTGGATATCATTGATTTAAATCAAGTACATAGAAACATTATGGAACGCAACGGCACAAGAGCTTATTTCAACCATTTTTTAATTTTTTAATTGAGAATTCAACATCTTCCCATACCCTATTTTATTGCAAAGTTACCTCATGTTACCATTTAAGAAAAACTTAGTTGCCATTCAGGTGTAGTGTAAGCTTTGTCCCAAACACAACATATTTGCAACTTATTTCATTGCCTTCACACAAAAGTAATAGAAAATCCAAATCCCATCAAACCCTAACAATGAGCATTTAAAAAAAGAAATCCTCACAGACAAAAATCTATAAAATTTGTGTTTTCTTTTTTTTCAAAACCAATAGTAACCACAAAGCTTATGAAATGAAAATAAATTAGGATTTGAAATATCTTACAGACAGGGGTCGGAAAAACTGCATCAATAGAGTGTACAAAATCAACCCAACAACAACAACTAGTGCGAGAACAAAAAAAGTGGAAACAAATAAAGGAAAGAATGTAAAAAGAATTTCGAGGTAGAAGAAAATCCAATTTCATTGACACAAAATATAAAAATTTCAAAATTTTAAATACCATATAGGATTCCATATAGATGTGTGAAAAAAAAAGATGTAGTCAATATAATAGAATAGAAGAATATATACGTACGTACATGATGTTTCTTCAATAAAAACTAATTATAGGAGTAATAGAATAGAATAATACATTTGCAAATTAATTAGATGCATCTTCCAAAAAAAATATATGAATTTTTACTTAGTTAGTTATTATTTTTATCATTAATATGGTAGGACCCATCTAGCAATTTTCCTCTTCTCCACGTGTTGGTGGTAATGAAGTCAAGTGAGTTGAAGTTGGATGGTGAGAAAAAGGTGTCAAGAAGAGAATTGAGGAGTAAAAGATAGATAAGTAAAAAAAATATATAAAAAAAGGTGATAATTGTATTTCCTTTAGTTAAATATGTTTTTAATATTAAAATTATTATAAAAATGTATGTTTACCGTTAAATTAGATTATAAAATGTTGTTAAATATGTTTTTGTCCCTTAACTTTTAGTAAATTTTGAAATTAGTTTATTTTGAAATTTTGGACCAATTTAGTCATTCATTTTTCGAAATACATGAATTTAGTCTTTTTAATCAAATTTCTGTATATTTATTTTATGTTTCGTACGCATTTCAGGATTGTATTTAAGTTGTTTATACTGTTTGACACATTTTCGCTTTAATGTTAAGTCAAATATTATTATAAAATGCGCTTGAAATGTCAAATAAACCTACCAAAATTTGATTAAAATGACTAAATTCACGTATTTTGAAAGATGAAGCACTAAATTGGTTCAAAGTTTTGAAATGAACTAATTCCAAAATTCACTAAAAGTTAAGGAACTAAAAACACATTTAACCTTAAAATATTTTGTCTTAACGGTGTTAGGTAAATATTTATTTTTAATTTAAGTTATATTATACTTTAATATGAACGTTTTTATAAATGGTTTTACATTATTTTTATAAAATGTGAAGAGTAAATATTTTATATTTGTGAATAAAATATAATTTTTATAACTATTTAGAAACGATAAATATATTTAATAATTAATTTTAGTATCTTCTAACAAATTAACGTGAATCGCAATGAATATTAAAAAAAATATATCAAATAATATCTTTATGAATAGTAAGATGAAATTAAGAAAGTATTAATAACTAGAAAAAATAAACTCTTAAATTTGTTTACTTTTTCTTAAACTACAGTAGATAAATAAGAGACCATAAATTAATGTTGTGTTTGATCCGACACTATTTTTATTTGGATTTGTTTTTCTATAATCCAAATAGTAGATGTATACAAACAATTATTCTATGTATACAAACGTAACTATAAGTTATAAATTACAATACATATGATATGTTTCTTAAATTTTAAAATACCCCTCTTAAAAATTATAAAAGAAAAAAATACAGGACTGATGAACAGTGTTCAAATCCTAAAAATTCTGTAACAAAAATGTAATTTTAATCACACATCTTCTCGCTTAGTTTCAATTACGAATTTTGTCATCTAATTTTATTCTTGTAATCTTATCAACATAATTTGATGTTTGTCATTTTATTATTTCATTAAATTCTAAGAACGTGTAGCTGTATTATCAAAAAAATTAAAATGAATCAACAACACTAATATCTTAAAGAAGAAAAAAAAATTATAACATTTTACAGCTTAAAAAAAAATCTTAAATTAGCAACATTTGAAGATATAGTAATCCATTTAGCGACCAACATGTGAAATTGATAAAAAATAATAAACTAAAAACATGATTTACCCAAGAGAAATACATATAATTATCATGCCCCTATTAAGATATTTGATTGGTAGAACTAAAAACTCAGTAAGAAAAAGTTTTACTTCTTTTAGTTCTTAAAGCATAGAATGAATATAGTTTTAATTCTGTAAATTAGAAAAAAAAATCATTTCAGTCTCCAAAATAAACAAAACGTGTACGTATTTAAAAAAATTGGAAAACAAACATTATTTGCTCTCATAAACTTAAAGAAGGCATAATCATTTTAATTTAGTTTGTTATTGTTAATCAAATTTAAAATTTATGGAAAAGTAATTTAACTTTACAACTTTGACGTTTGTTCTAAGTTACAAATAGGTTCATGCAGATGTAATTTCAGAACCACTGCTATTTTATTACAATATACGTCTCCAAAATTTCAAATTAATTTATTACATTCGTAATTAATCAATTTATATCAGAAGAAAAATATTATCTTAATATTTTATTTTGAAAAGGTGGTGTGTTTATTAATGTAATTAATGTAAGTTAAAAATCTGGAGGGGATAGAGAATGCATGTATTATAGCAGATACACGTCAGAGGTTGTTGAGTTCTCGTGTTTTCTTTGGGTGAAATTAGGTATGTTCAAAGGTTAAAATAAATATTAGTTTTTAATATTTGTCTTAGAAGGAGAAAGAAAAAAAAAGTAGTTAAGATTGTGAAAATCCATGTTTACACAAAGACATCCCTTGCAAAACAGGAAGACAATCCAACACAACACAACACGACAAAATACAATACAACTTCCCTTCTCTTGGACCTACCTCACCTTCCTCCAATTTTCAACTCCACACAAAACCAAAACCTTCCTTCAGAATCAAAAAACACTTCAATTTCTACCATAATCGAATCGATTCCATTCCCAATAATGTCCCACACACCACCGCAAGCCCTCGATTCCGAGGAGCCAGCCTCCGAATCCGCCGCCACTGCCGCCCAAACCCCCGACTCCCATGCCGCCACGCTCCTCCACCTTTCCTTCAACCAGGATTCCGGATGCTTCGCCGCGGCCACTGACCGCGGTTTCCGCATCTACAACTGCGACCCTTTCCGGGAGATCTTCCGCCGCGATTTCGGCCCCGGCGGCGGCGTTGGCCTCGTCCACATGCTCTTCCGCTGCAACATACTCGCCTTCGTCGGCGGCGGCGCCGACCCACGTTACCCCCCTAACAAGGTTATGATCTGGGACGACCACCAGTCCCGCTGCATCGGCGAGCTATCCTTCCGCTCTGAGGTGAAGGGCGTCCGTCTCCGGCGCGACCGCATCGTGGTGGTCCTGGCGCACAAGATCTTTGTGTACAACTTCTCCGATCTCAAGGTGCTGCACCAAATTGAGACCATCGCTAACCCTAAGGGCCTTTGCGACCTCTCCCACGTTTCGGCCACCATGGTTCTAGTCTGCCCCGGGTTGCAGAAGGGGCAGGTTAGGGTTGAGCACTACGCCTCCAAGAGGACCAAGTTCATCATGGCGCACGATTCCCGAATTGCGTGTTTTTCTCTCACGCATGATGGCAGGTTGCTCGCCACCGCCAGCTCCAAGGGCACCCTCATTAGGCTCTTCAATACCCTCGATGGTTCATTGCTCCAAGAGGTGAATTCAATGTCATTTCCTCTTTCTCTCTTTTGTTCAAGGATAAATCTCAGGTGTTGTTAGTATTGGTAATAGAATTAGAGTTTTACTTTTGGTAATTTATATCGTAAAGCTTTTCAATTTTGCATCAAAGATCAACATGGGTTATATAAGTTAATGAAACTAAAAATTTGATGGGAAAAGCAGTAAGGAATTGCATTCAAGCCTTTTCCTTTGTGTAATCCTCCTATAAATCTTCCCAATACAACATGAATAAATACTAAATAAAAATTGAATAAATTACATTGGCGCCATTTCGGTTTCTTTAGTTTGCACTCAATATACAATAAAGGGTGTCGGGGTAATGTGTTTCAAGTAACTAAGAGGGTTTCTGTAGGATTAAAAGAACAGGGGGTTGAGTGGAATTCTAAGAAATCACGGGGGTGTCTGTGATTTGCTCAAATAAATCTGATACGGCTAGCATAATCGGAGCTAAATATGTGCTTAGTAACTGAGAAATAAATTGCATTTAATGTTTTGAGATGTTAGTGGTGAGATCAAAGTGATTTGATTTGGAGGTTTGAATGGGAATCTGTGGGTGATTATTTTCAGGTAAGGAGGGGTGCAGACCGAGCAGAGATATACAGCCTTGCATTCTCTCCTACTGCGCAGTGGCTGGCTGTTTCAAGTGACAAGGGGACCGTTCATGTTTTCAACCTGAAGGTTGATTCTGGACTGATGGGGCATGACAGATCGAACAGTACTTCGGAGGCTAATCCTGCTAACCCTACAGCTGTTTCATCTCTTTCGTTTATTAAAGGTTTGTGCGCCATGAGTTTTTTGTGAATGATGTTTTTTGGAAATTTAGTGTCATGGTTTGTGATTGTGAAAGAACCAGAACAACAATAGTTGCTGTCTTGCAATACAATTGCAATTGCAGCTGCAGTTTTCTCATAATCCTTGATGTTGCTTACAAATGCAGCTGATGCAACTGCAATTGAGGCTTTAGACTGTATTTTAGAACCTTGATCACAACATTACCAAGAAGAGTCTTGAAATTAATAATTTTGTGGTGAAATTTGTTGCTTGTGATTATATAATTTTGTCTGTTTTTACAGGTGTGCTACCTAAGTATTTTAGCTCGGAGTGGTCCGTGGCTCAATTTCGCTTGCAAGAAGGTTTGCAGTATATTGTTGCATTTGGCCATCAAAAGAATACAATTGTAATACTAGGCATGGATGGCAGGTATGTCAGTAGTGCATCATATTTGTGCTCTCTTAAGTTTGTCATGCTCTGCCTTTTTGTGTTCTGTTTTTCGAAATGGGGTAGGAGTGTTGCTTAAGAGATATTAAACATTGAGTATGGTGAAATAATGATTTTAGGACTAGCCTCTAGAGCCTACTTCACATCATCACTGCATTAAACTTTTATTTATGTGTATACCTGTGCACTGTTTTGCTAAAAATTGACCAATGTTGGTGGCTTCATATAACGTTTTATGCTTATGATAGTCTTAAAAACATATAACGTTGTATCCAAAATGAGCACTAGTTCCTTGTTTTCTGGGTTGGTATTTTTCCTGTGAATGGAAATTGTAACTCCAAATTTTATTGAAATTGTTGATGCAGCTTCTACCGATGTCAGTTTGACTCTGCGAGCGGTGGAGAGATGACCCAACTTGAATATTATAATTTCCTAAAGGCAGAAGACACATTCTAGTTGAGTATGGATGCATCATGTATATACTTCAGTGGATCTTGCTTTCAATACTATTTGGATTTTCTGTTCACCTCGTTGTTTGAAACTTTTAAACTGTAAATATGAGTACTGCTAAATCCACTAATGTTGTCCAATTCACTCTGTTGGGTGCTTGTATATATGAACTATTTAACACCTCATTACAAATTAGAATGAATTGTCAGCAGCATTCGCTCCAGATTCACTACAGCCCTTGAAGCTGCTTATCTTCTAATGTTTACATTTGTTTGGTTCTGTTGAATTCGGTCGGATATGTTTGGTCTTTGAACACCGTTTCTTTTGAAGCTTTCGGTAAATGTAAATGAGGAACAAAGGACCCTGTAGCTTTCAATGTTAGGTTTTATTTTGAAATATAATGCATTTGAAAAAAAAAATCACTAATTAATTTCGATCTATTAAAATTATTTTAAATTTTTAATATGACAGGTCCAGGATATATAACATGGTCAGGACATATAACACGTTATCTAACTAAATAAAAAAATATAAAAATTTAATTAAAAATGCCTAAATTTATAAAGAACTTAAATTTTAATTAAACGTTATAGATAAAAATAACGAATATTAATATAGTAAAATTATTTAATTTTAGTTAATAACGTTATAATTTAATTTTGGAAAATGTTTCTATTTAGTGCTTATATCTAGGACCCGTTTATTTTAAAAGTAATTATTGTTTATTTTCCAAAAAAATTATAAAAATATTTTTTTTTAACTTTTTGTAAGATGCATTTTCATGATTAATCTTTTTTGAAAAAAATAAAAAAAAAACATTTTAAGAGTAATTACTTTTAAAAAGGCTAAAAAAATACATTTTAAAAATACATTCCTAAAATTAAAATAAACATTTTAAAAAATAATAGTCATGAAAAAAATGGCTGAATAAATTTTAATCATTAAGTATTATTGACAAGAGAATTTATAAGATTCGAAAAATATTATTATAGATCATTAATCATCTGTAACAGTCTTTAATGAATTTGACATAATTCATTCTTTTATTTCTTTTATAATGGGTTGATTAGATGAATATACACTTAACAGTATTTCTTTTATAATGGGTCCAATTAACATCTGCCACTACCTCATTGCTGTATAAAATTGTGCCAAGTTATATAACATCTATCCATATATTTTGTTAATCTTTAGTTCGTATGTTACTTTGAGTGTTTGATGAGTTCGTAATTAAAAAGTCAGAAAACAAAAGTACAAGTATTTGAAATGTATCTCTCCAATCAAATAGTGACAAAAATATGTAATCAAGTGAGAACTAAATATCATTTTTAAGAAAATGATCACTTTTTTAGTTGTTGTAATTAAAAAAAAAATGAAACTGAAATATATAGAACCTACTAAAACAGACTAAATAAATACATAAATATACAATTATGCCATGAAAATGATAAGAAATAGAAAGTAGATTGAAGCAGGTGTTGAGGAACCTAAACCCTATCTGAATGAATTTGTTTTGACGCATCCAAATCTAACCGAACGTCGATTTCGATTGCATCGGGGAAAGAAGTGATGATCCTAAATTGAATTTTCCTCAATTGAAGGGCAAAGTCCAAGGCCTGGTTCATGGTGGCTCGAGCACCCGCTATTGCTTCAACAAGCTCTGCATTGGTCAAGTAAGTGCTGCAGATTTGGTTCAAAATTCTATCGTGTCGTTCTTGGAATCTCACGGCTCTTTCCTCCGCCGCTTCCAACGCCTCGTTAACCATTTTTAGTTTCTCGGCAGCCAGGTGTTTCCGCTGCCATCTCTTGATGTTTGGGACGCAAAAGAAGAAGGAGGCGGAGAAGCCTATTACCGCGAAAACGATGTGGCCGAACTCCATCATCACCGGTGGTGTTCATGCTTCAACTTCTCCAACACCCATATATGACCATGATGACAATGGAGAGAGACCCCTGTAAGTACCTTGCTTCGCTTTGGAGTTACCACATTTCTTTTCCTCCAATTCATTATCTATTCTCTTTCTCTATGTTTGTGGGGAAATCAAATGAAAATCACATAAATCCATTATCATATTTTTAATTTATTTTTATGGAATTTAGAAAATTGTTTTAATGATTATTAAAATAGATATTTCAAAGTTTTAAGTTAATGGTCTCGTCTCCCCTTACTTCAATAAGATTTTCAAAATTTGATAAAATGTGAAAATAAGTTAATATTAAGATACAAATTTTACAAAGTTATAAAAGAAATGGAATAAAATATGTAGTTAAGTGTTTTAACTTTTAGTATTCTTTTTAATAATTTTAATAATATTTTGTAATATCCTTAAATCAATTATTTGCAATCTTTCAATACTACTTTCACTCCTAAGTTCACTCCTAAGTTGGTGTAAGACGACTAAAAAAGTGTAGTCCTATCTATTCTCATATCAAATAAAATTGTGATAACAAAAACAAACCATAAACAGGATTAATTAATGTAATTTAATTAAAACATAAATTGATCAATATAATTTTATATCACATTATTTTTCATGCACATGTTTATTACATATTTTATCTCGCACACAGAATATTTGATGATATGAAAACATATTTACTTACAAAATAATTTATAAACAAATATGATAATATACTTATTATAACACTAAAAATAATTCCATTGATTTCTTACAATAATTTTTTTATGTGGTCTACAAATTAAAATTTTGAATAACCCTTTTACTTAATTGTTTTATTATTCTAAGATTCCATATCTTAATCATAATTGTTTTCCCGACCTTCTATTAATAATTAATAGAGTGAATTAAATATTCTCTTTAGAGAATGTCACCTTGTTAGCAATTTGGATCATTTATATATATATATATATATATATATATATATATATATATATATATATATATATATATAAAATATATAGATGTCAACAATATTCTAATTTGATGAAGAGGTCAAATTAGGAAAATTGAAATTAAGTAAGTAACTGACAACAATTACATAAGGGGTTATGGTCTTCATCTGTGATCACGCTGTGCATTATTCCTGCTCCTTTCTCTCCCTCCCTATCAAGAGAGAAATTCTAGAGGGACCTTAAGGTATTATATAGTTGGAAGACCATGTACCATCTTTCTCCATCTATTATTTCATTGAAAATTGAACTTAGGGTTAGGCGAGGAAATAGTTATACATAGGGGTGGCAATGCGGGCCGATCCGACCCGTTTAGGCCTAGCCCGTCCCGCCCCGCATACTTTATGCGGGCTGAAAACACTAGCCCGCCCCGCATACTCCTTGACCCGTTTTTTTTTTTAATTTTTTATTTATTTTTATGATAAAACTTTCAATGTTTAAAAATTGAGAAACTTTAAGAAGTTCACAAAATTAAGTAAAGACTTTGGAGAATTAGATGATAAATTGATAATTCTACATTTTCATCATATTCATACTATGACATACATAATGTATTCTTTAAATTTTAGCACATTAAAAATTACATAATATTTGTCTTTTTCAGTTATACAAGAATTTGAAACGTTAATGCAAGAGTCCATAAAAGAAGTAATTAATATACACAAGTGAAGTTTTTTTTTTTAATTTTATGCAGGCTTGCGGGTCGGTCCGCGCGGCCCGCGGGCTAGCCCAAACGGGCTGCAAGCCTATGCGGGTCAGGCCCGCGCGGACCTGCGGGCTCACTATCCTGACCCACCCCACGTTTTTTCTGTGGGCCTACGGACCAGGCCCGCGGGCCAGGCCCTAATTGCCATCCCTAGTTATACAACATGCGATAATGTCTTCTTGAACAACTATTTCATTGAAAATTGAACTTAGGCTTTGAATCTCATATCTTGGATTAAGGTTTGTTTGTCAAAGGATATAATTAATACTTAGAGCGCAACTCTTTCTACTTAAATATCACTATAAGAAAATTCTAAAATAATAGCAAATTTTAGTGCTAAGAAATTCTTAGTCACTATAATAACCAATTTATATACAAATTTACAAAATAAAAAATTATTGATTACTAAATTAATCATTATTATAAAATAATTATAATTAATTATTAAATTGATAATTAATTAATTAGAAACTAATTTTTTTATAGCCAAAATATTGGTAACTAATAGTAAGTGATCAATTTATAAATTAATTTCTTTGTTAGTCAAGATTTTAGTAGCTAAATTGTAGAGACTAATTATAAGTTTTTAGTCATGACTATTTTAATAACCAATATTTTTTATTTGATAAATTGGTATCTAAATTAATCTCTTTATTAACTAATAATTTTTTGTTACTAAAATTGATGACCATTCTTCTTCTCAGTTATTCTTGTTGAACGTGAATGTATATATACTCTCCGTGTGAAGGGGAGAGGCTGGCGTCGTTGATTGGTTTAGTGGGTAGTTGGGGGATCGGTGTGGTGGCTTTGCCGTCATTGATGGTGGCTTTGCCACTGTACTAGCTAGAATGTCTTACCGTTGAAGGCGTTGTCTACTTTAAGAACGACGGACTACAAGAGTTGTTGTAATTGGCAAATGCAACCAAGTTTATGAGCGAGATGAGGAGCAAGTTGATGCATTAGGGAAAATTCATCAAAAAGAAAATGGATACCCCAACAAATACTTATGCTCATCAAAAAGAAAATGGAAAATTCATCAAAAAGAAAAATGTACAAAAAAAGATATAGAGTGTTAAGATAGTGCTCCTCAAACTCATTGCAAAATTTTAATCATAAATGTTCATGTTGACACAAGTGAGATAATTTTGAGCGGTGATGAACTATCTTCATTGTTTATCTAAATAGTGAGTAATCATATTATGTAAGGATAATATAAAATGTGGAGGTAGGATAAAGTTTTATTTGGGTCCTATAGTGAGTGTCAAATGTTCTTACTAAGATTCAAAGCGTGGATCTTTGGATATGTGACAAAATCTGAGTGATTTGATGACTCCTGATGAAAGTTCATGAGAATTGAAATACAAAGAAATATCCACTTGCAAAAAAATCTTCGACGCTCAAGCCAATTAAAAAATTTTGATTTACGTGAATGTATGAGTGAATATGAGAGTGTGTTATTCTCTGAATGAATGACATGTATTTATAAAATTTCGAAATCCTTAGGAAATCATAGATAAATGGAAAGATAATAAAAACTTACACATTCATGATAAATTAACAAGATAATGACAATAATATTATTTAACCATATTAACCATATATTACGTTGATATATGATATAGAAGAATATTTATTATACAATTAAACTATTCGACAATGTTTGGTCAAATTCTTTAATATATTGATGGGATTAGGTACATAGATTTGTGATTTAGGGACTCTCCTTCATAAATCTTGGGTTGAATTGGTGAAATGTGTGATGAGAAAAGGTAAATCTCTAAAATCTTATATTTTATTACCCAGCTGAAAAATGTTTTCCACTTTGGAGTGAAAATGAAAACATTGTAAAACATGCGAACATTATGATCCCAATTGAATTTTTGACAGTTACATTTTGATATTGTAATAAGATAGAAGAGGAGCAAAGTGGTATTTGGAAAGTCGTTGTCATAAGATGCTGCCATAGAAATTCAAGAGTATTCTCTTTGTCCACAAAATGTTGATTCTTAGAAAACCAACATACTTTTGGTCAAACTATGTTGATTCTTAAAAAATATTGAATTAAGTTTCTTACATGTCGTTCTTGTCTTTCTCTGTGTCAGGCCTCTGTTTTTCTTGATAGATTAAATAATTATTGTATCTCAAATAGTTATCGTTCTAAAGTTGTTTTTTCTTTTTTGTAAATATTAGTATTTTTATTTAAACATTTATATGTAAAATTTAACTTTTTTTTTCGTTAATTTTCTATGTTCTTAAATACCACTTTTCACGGTTCTATGTCTGTTCATAACATTTTCTACAAACCTTTCTATATTTTATATACTCTTTTTTTAATTTCTCATAATAATAATTTTTTACGATATCTTGTTGTTTGGGGTGGTATTTTGGTGATCTCTTCCATTTACAGTGTTCTTCATAATTTGTCTTTCATTTCATCTTAATCATGATTTATCATGGAATCCGTCCTTGTTAGACCTTGGGTTAACTTTTATAGAATATCATAATTTTTTAAAATTCTATTAATGGTTCTTACAGCTAATTTTGTTTTATTTTTGACTTTATTCATTGTTTTTTTTTATTCTCTAAATATTATGAAACATTACATTTATAGATTTATTTATTTTTCAATAGGAATTATCGTATGACAAACATCACTTCATCTTCTTCTTCTTCTTTTTTTATATATTTTGTAAACATTTATCTTTTCCAACCTTTTCATTTCTTCCTTATATCCTTAGAAAGTTGAAGTACAGTAACGGGTGTTATTGGATTGCGATTTCGAAAAATATGATTACATATGTATTTAAATCATGATCCTCGTACACAATTTATTTTATTATTATTCTCTTTATTTATTTATTTATATATATATATATATATATATATATATATATATATATATATATATATATATTTTATTTTATATATATATATATTCAAATTTTGGTCATTTTTTATAATTTTAAATGAGCTATTTGAATAAAAAATCACTAAAGTGAATTTTGTTGTTTGTAAAAAATATTAAGTGTTTATGTTCATGTATTAATCGACCTAATGGAAATTTAATACTTGATCGGAATGTATGCACACATATCATGATAAATCTGTGATATACTAACACAAAAAATCTTTATAATATCTGTTATTTTTTACTTTTGACGTCTGCAAAAATACCAACATCATATTGGATGACATCAAAATTAACGTCTAAAAGAAAACTTAACGTCAAAATATGGGTGACTGACGTCCCTTAACGTCAGTTCGATCCCTATCCAATGTTCAACTCGAGTCACCTAGATGGAAAAAACGGTTAAAATTGACGTCTGTCATTACATAAACAAACGTCAAAGGACATTGAACAGTACTATAGCCGATGTCCTTTAATGTCTGTCAGTGCAAGAACAAACATCAATTCCCACACCTGAAAAACAAAGTTGTGAATATATATATATATATATATATATATATATATATATATATATATATATATATATATATATATATATATATATATACTCACATACTTTTCTGGTATTTTATTCGATATCGTAAATTTATTAGTTGAACTTTATCATGTATTTTTAACATTACTTTTTCACTACTATGTTTTTAAGTATTTATTTATCATTATCATTATTTATAATTTGATAAATTAATTAGCCCAATGTTTAAAATGGAAAAATTAATTAAAAAGCTATGCTTATTATTAATTTTTAATTTCATTAAATTTCTTTAAATTTTTATAAAGTAAAAAAGAAAGGAAAAAAATTCTAATTAGCCCAATGTTGTCCCAATCCCCTCCCAAACTAATGCATTAGTAGCTGATAAATATCACTTATGTTTTGAGAGTTTTGCTGTTAGTCTGCCACGAGAAGTCCTCAAATCATGTTGCACTTTTCCCTTTCGTTTCCTTTTCCCTGACTTTCTATTCACTCCCATGCTTTGTAGGCGCTGGCGACGGATCTCAGGATCAGCCCAACCCTTTCCCCATTCTGAGAATGAGGAAAATGGTTTCTCAGTTAATTTTCTTGCAAGCAACATATCTGCTTCAGGGTAAACCCAGAAAGCTTCCTCATTCATGGACCTCACAAATTCCGGGAATTTTGCCTGAACATGCCTCTGCAATTGTATGGTGGAAACTGTGAGATCAAATCACACAATTACCAAAGCACATAACTGTATACTGCACATAATACAGCACCTACACAATAAGATAGTCACACTATGGTTTTGGTATTGAAGAGCAAATCAGTGGCACATCTCCATATGAATGCAGAATGCAGAGATATCTTTCTTTCTGGTCAGTCCTTTAAATTTTAAAAACCTCCATAAAAAGAGCTTTCCATGAGTTAAATTATGAATTTTTTTCTTCTAGGATCACCACTTAATTGTATACTTTTTTTTTTTAACATTCAGCGGCAACAAAATTTATGAACAGAGTAAAGCAACTGAGTATACCTTGTCATCTCCTTCTCTGATGTATCCTTTAACTTCCAAAATTCGAGCAAGACCTCTCCACCATAGCATGTCAGTGGTTGAAAACTTTTGAAACTGTATACGGACATTTCTCAAGTGAAAACAAGTCTTGTTTCATGGATTGGCAACAAAAGATAACACCCAATATATATCAAACAGTAAGAAATGAAATGACAATTATAACTAGGTTCACCTGCTGCTTTATTTTTCCAACCAACATCCTAAGATTCGGCCTCTCTCTTTGTCCTCTGTAATTGTACTCAAAATGTATATCATCATCATATGAGTAATCCTTGGAATCCCTACGCCACTGCTAAATTAATATCCATGTCACCTCCTTTTCTTCTATAAGGGAATAAAGAAAATACAACAAATTTGTTCTTCCACAAAACTCTACCTATATTAAAACTATAGATCCTGGAACTCCAAAAAACGAAGCAGTTGTTTAATCAAGTCATCATATTGAAACTTAAACCCAGAGAAATAGACTCATACACAACTTAGGAAGATGTACTCATGTTTTGAAAAAGATGCTTTAAAAATTCGAGACAATTTTGATATAAATTCAAAAGTAAGATGGAATTGATAGCGTAGTTGGTAATTGGAATAAGAATGAAGCTATTCAACATACATTATGGGAACCTATAGTTTGCAGCAAAATACAGGCTTCCTCTTTTAGATTCTGCTTTTTAGGTGGACCATCAATGCACACATCACATCTGCGGGAAAGGAGGTATATGATGAAGGCGATAATATGAAGGGTAACATGCATTAATAACTGATTCAAACATTCTAACTTGCTACAGGTAAATATGGAGACGGGTTAATACCTTGACTACAGAAAGAAGTAAATATGCTGATTCAATTATCAAGATAACTCCATACCATCTATTCTGTTCTAGAATATTTTTTCAGTTCAAGCATGCTGAAACATAATAAAACAGTAAGCATTGAGACCAAACATAACATACAAGTGACATTTCTGATGACTGAAATCCTCTCCAAAGTATTCGACGAGTATCTTTGCTCGACAGCAGGAAGTATTCATTCCATATCTGTAAATATACATTAAGGTTCTGTACTAAATAATAACAATGAAAAAGGCAAAGATGTATTTATCAAAGCAAACCTGAAACAATCAGACAACATAATATATGCTTGTTTTTTCTGATCTTCACTTCTTCGACTAGGCAAAAGTGATGGCTTGCTTGCTAGGTTTGCATACAGAACTGGTTGTTGGCCAAATGTTAGTATTGGAAAAAGGAAAATAAATTATAAGTAACATACCACTTAATTAAACCGAGGGAGTGGTATAAGTTTAAAATGTAAAGAAGAGAGAGAGAAAAAAACAAACATTATAAGGTAAAAATTATATTCTAGTCTAATTTGACATACTGCAATCTGATAATTTCCCATCTCGACCAGCCCGACCAGCTTCTTGGTAGTATGCTTCTAAACTCTGATAAAAATACACATTCACGGTTTTAATTATTTGAGATTTCTAAAAAAAAAAAGACAATTCAGCTAGTGAAAGCATGAACATGGGAGTGCAAAAGAAATACAGATAGAATTCAATTCTATAATTAATTATGGCTGGAAAAGTGTATATGAATAACAAACCTGTGGCCAACCATAGTGGATGATTCTTCTGACATTTGGTTTGTCAATACCCATTCCAAAAGCTATTGTAGCAACAATAACCTGAATGATAAAACACAGACGGATACGTGTTGTTTGGTCAAACTTTTTAAGGTTCCAGGGTGAAGGAAATAATAAACTATGTAGTAAATTCACAAACAGCATAGGAATGAACAAGGGTAAAAACAAATCAGATCTGTGTCATGCTTTCAAGAAATTTAATTCTTCATTTTTTGGGGGGCTTGATTTTACAAGAACTTGAGAAGAAGCAACAATTACAAAGAAATGCCCAACTCAGATGTTTGCCAGGTAGGGCAGGGTTTCAAATACCCAAAGCTGCAAAAAAGATTGTAAAATCATGCCTAAGCAAACATAAGGGGAAGGGGGAAGAAGAGATCCAAACTGGTAAGAACTTAGATTAAAAATGCCATCAAAATCAGACAAACATTCATTAATAAAAGCTATGTGAACAGCACACCACAAATATAAGATGGAATAATGATACATCATAACTGATAATTGGGTATCTCAATTAAAATAACACGTTTTCGTCCCTCTTTAAAGCCCCCTTCCCATCGGACATCTATAATATTTAGTTCAGGCTCCAGATACATACCTCTAAACTATTTTCGTGAAACTCTTTATGAACCTTTCTTAGATGCAATTTGGGAAGCTGGAAAAAGAGATTGAGCACATAAATTAGTTGAAAACCTAATAAAAAACATAAATCTAATGGCGAGAGGTGAATGCGCAGCAAACATTTATTGGATAATAATACAGGCTAACTATTAAGTTTGGTTCCATGAAACCCACAGTAAGCATGCAAGAAGACTTCAAAAGTAAACCAGAAGGAAAATGTCAAAAGAAAAACCAAAGTTATACTGCCTAGTACTTCATGATGTCTTAGAATTTAAGATTCTCTTGTCAACTGACGTGATCAACCTGATAAATTTTAATTCACTAGCATTTAATCAAACAAGATTGAATATAATATATAACCCATACCCCTGCATTATAAGCAGCTGCCTTCACACCAAGCTTGCATAGGTACTTCGCAATTCTTAGAGTTTCTTTTCTGGTAGGTACATATATAATTGTTGGTCCTTGTTCCAAAGGCTCGTTAAGAATTTTTACTCTTCCTTCTGGTTTCTTAGGTGTGTCAGTGTTCTTGGATAATTCCAATTCCTTGTGAGGTAGCACACAGAAGTCATCACGGGTAACTGCATTTACAAAATATGGCAATACATCATTTGATCCAATATTGCTTTTAGTTTATTAACTACATTATTTTGGGATGAAATCAGAGACCCAAAAATAGCAGAAACACTAGTACCATCTAAGTTATCCACACTTTGAAAGGCATCGATATCATTTTCCAGGAATTCAATTGACAGTTCTTTTCCAGTTAAAAAGCCATCAGAGTTTCCTGAGTGCATTATATTAATATCTCTAAAAGCATAATCATCTTGGTTGTCGTCCATGTCATCAGGTGAAACACTGTCTGTATCAGAGATACTACTAGCATCGGAGCTATTAGAAAACTGATCTGAATCATCTGAGATGAAAACCTTTTCATTTTCATCAATATTTTTCTTTCTACCATATACATGAATCAATTCATGAAAATCTTTTGCATAAGAAGCCTGTGATACTCGACTATGTTTTACCTGTAAGATACAACAGTGAATCTTTATGTAACAAGAGATGATATATTCAGAGAAGAATATACAAGTTATATATTAATGAACAAACTTACCATGAATCGTAAGTTAGGTCTAAAAAATGATGTAAGACAAACTTTCGTTTCTTTTGACATGTGCAATGATTTTAAAATGTCTTCTCGTACTCTTTTTGTAGCTGTAGCTGTTAAGGCCATCAGAGGTATATCAAATTTTAGGGATTTTAGCTTGCTTGTACTAAAATTTTCTCTCAGCACAGACAGTCGCCTGAAACAAGAGCAAACATTTTAAAAACAGGTAATACTTATTAAAGTGGACTAAAGACATTCAAGAAATTGTGACATGAGCACCAAACAAAGAACAAAAGAAATATGCACGATAATCAATCAAGATCTTAAATGCAAACCATAAGTTGCATTTAAGATCCTTCAAGACATTCTAATTACACTAATTAATCCAGTTCATCTCCAATAACCATAAAATATAAGGTAATATAGGGGATAAAACGAACCTGTAATCTGGACGAAAATCATGACCCCATTTCGAAACACAGTGTACCTCGTCAATTGCAAATAAAGCAATACCACGACTTTCTGCAAGCTTCTGCAGTGGTTGAATCAATCTACATGGGTTTGCAACGTAGTAACAAAACATTAAAAGATTAAAAGAAACTAAAAAGAATACGGCCTTTTTCGGATAAATTTATCCATAACACTTACATGAGAATGAAATAAGAAGGCAAAAAGAATGCATTGAACTTCTCCACATACTAATATCAACTACCACATCTTAACTTCTGGAGAAGTTAAATGGAAAGAGTTTACATAAAAGTTAAGTGCAAGAGTTGAGTATAGCTTATGTAAGAAGGTTAATTCAATTTCCGGCATTTTCATTTCCTGTAAATGTCTACGAAAAAGTTTATTCAAACATAACCTACGTCTTCTAGGACACAATAAGTTTCAACATCAACTTTTAGTCCTTGAAACTAAGGACAATCTGAAAAAGGCCCCAACCATACCTTAGAACAGTCTCTGGGCAAATATACACTATACTATACAATCCTCTCATCGCTTTCTGTTCAACGGTATTATCTGGTTGCCCGGAGCCAAGAAAGCACGCACTGATCCCATGTCTAGTTAGCTTTAAACACTGGTCATGCATGAGGCTTATCAAGGGCGAAATCACAACCACCACTTTCCCAGACAACAATGCAGGAATCTGAAAGCACAGAGATTTCCCTGTTCCAAAAAACATAATTATGAATAAATGCACAAAGCTACTCTACACTGCAGAGTAAGGCACAAACATTACCGGATCCTGTTGCAGCAAGGACAAGACAGTCTTTATGAGCAACCCAAGCAGAGAGGGCTTCCTTCTGAAAACTCTTCAAGGATGAAAAACCAAAATGCTTTTTCATCAGATTCCTAATCTTCTGCTCCCAATCAGATTCAGCATCCAAATCTTGCGCTTCCAAAGGCTCTAAAAGCACAACGGGATTGGGATTAATTCCCAATTGAGGGAGTTCCTTTTTGTGTTCTTTGACATCGTCATTGGAATGGAAATGGTCGTATATATTGGATTGTCGAACCAAAGACGTGCGCAAAGGTCGTTTTTTGAGAGCATTCCCATTGCGGGCATGCGAATTGGAGGTGTGGGTAGTGGATGCTTCTTCAGTAGTAGAATTGAGAATGTGTTCCACAGCGCTGGGAATAGATGGACCTACTACTTTAATGGCTTCCACTATGCTCGAATACTCGAAACCCATTTCAATCATTTCTGCAATCACTTTGTCCCAACATGTGTTGTTCCCATCCATCGCATTCCTTCCCATAAATTACAACAAGAAAGACAGAACTCCTTTTGTCGTGGTTGGGAACAAAATTCAAAGGGCAGAGAAGAATGCGCGTACCTGAGATGAAAGTGGTGCTGCACTCAATCCCGCCAATTTTTCTTGAGGAAGGTAAATGTTACGATGGAGATTTAATTAATGATTCCCAATTTCGCAATTCAAAAACACACATCATACTTACAAAGGTCCAATTTTTACACCTTTGAATCAAAGAACTACAACCTTGTAACAACAGTGACCAACCCAGGGATAACTATTGTAGGTCAATCATCCAACAACTCACGTGCACCAGAAAATCACAAACTTTCACTACAATCATAAACTCCAACACCATGGCCACACATGCACCTAATGGGTATTTGATAAACAAATATTTAGGGCACTCTTCCCTTAAGGCATGCCCACATTGATGTTTTTACATTCCCCCATTCAATACAATATTTTCTCTCTATTGGAGTGTTTTTCACTTTACAAAATTTTCCCGCAGGATCCTTTTCTTCAAACTTCTCAATATGTTTTTTTTCCTTTCCATGGGAACTCTTTCCTCTTAAATATTTGATAGTAACTTATACACCAAAGGTTGGTCTAATTGCAATCAATCTATTATTCTATATACTGAATTTTTTTTTATGGGGAATAACACTTATCTCTTCTCTTCTCAGGTGAGAATATGTTGAATGATTTTTTTTTCTAGTTTTAAAATAAATATTAATTCTTTTATGTTTTTAATAAAAAACTTACATCTTTTTAAATTTCTAAATAAATATTTATCCCTTTTGGTATTTTTAATCAACAACATTAATTTTCTCAATATTTTAATAAAACATAGTATTGACTAAAATTCAAATAAAAATCATATATTAATAAATTACATTTTAAAATATAAAAATAAGAAGTATTCTATAAACACAAATAAGAAAAAATAATGTAATAATAAAACAAATTTGTAAATGTCACTTTATTAAAAAAAAATAAAAATTAATATGACTTATTAAAAAAAATGAGAAATGTATATATTTATTTAAATAATTTAGAAGATATATGTATTATTTTATTAACATTAAATTATGTTTTTAGTCTACATTTTCTTAGTAAAATATCCATTTAGTCATTTTATTTTTATTTATATCAATTTGATCTATATTTTGGAGAATTTAATACAATCAAAGACCTACCTTTTCGTTAGTGTATCAGTAACAATGTTAAATATGTGTCACATGTCAGTTCTTGAACTTTTTATTTTTTTTATTTTTTTTAAATTAAAAGTTTGTCACGTTTCAAGTTAATATCATGCCATGTAACAATGTCACATATCATTGTTACGTCATGTGTCATTTTTCTCATTTCAATTTGGTCCCTATATTTTTATTTTGTGTCAATTTAATTCAAAACTTTGAAAAATTGTGCAATTTTGTTCTTCTCAAAACTGAAACAAAAAATAATTTTTATATAAATGTTATACCAATAATTTTATTAAATTTGATATTTTGATTCAAATTGATATTTTTATTATATATTTTTAACAAAATTAAGTTTATTTTTATTTGAATTGAACATTCAACTTTATTTAAAATTGTTTTCAATTATATAAACCAGTTAAAATTATTTTAAAATTTTATATTTAAATTTATATAATTGTTATTTTTACATCAACTCAAATATTTATATTGAAATGATTGAACTTTACACATTTTTAAAATATACAATTATTTGAAATATAAATTCAAATTAAAAAACAATATTAAAGTATGATTTAATAAAATATCAATATAATTATTTCATTTTTTTTTCTATAAGCATTGTTTTCTATTAACAATTTTAAAACAATTTTAAATAAATTTTAATGTAAACTATAAATTAAATAAACTTAATCTTGTTAAAAATATTTACTAGAAATATCAATTTTGATAAAAATATTCGTGTACCATAAAAATTAAATTTGATTTTAATTGCAGAGTGACAAAATTACTCAATTTTTACAAAAAATGGAACTAAATTGAAACAAAAATAGAAATAAAGGGATCAAATTGAGAATGAGAAAATAACATTTGACATAATAGTAATGCATGACATTGCATTTGAATCATCACATTGTCACTTTGTCACTGTCACATGACACGTCAACTTGACATATTGCAAATTTTTAATTTTTTTAAAAAATAAATAAATAATTTAAAAAAAAAATCACGCACTGACACGTGAAACTTCTTTAACATTGTTACTACACCACTAATGAAAAATACTTAGATTGCATCAAATTTCTCAGGTAGGAACCAAATTGAGATAAATAAAAATAAAGGGATAAAATCGATATTTTGCTACGAAAATGGAGACAAAAAACATAATTTTACCTTTTATTAAAAACATAAGATAATTACAAATATTTATTTCAGAAGTAAAAGAGATTAAACATAATTTAGAATAACAAGAGAGAGAAAATACAGTTTAAAGCATTTAATAAATTATGCTTATTTTCTGTGGTGTTTGATTGAACATCCTCTTAAGAAGCATATATTTGGTCATTTTTTGGTTTTTGTTCTCACTGATTGGTCCCAACTTTTGTGGAACTTGTTTGTTTCAATAAGAATGATTTTAGCACAATTATTCTTTATGAACAAGAACCATTCTCTCCCAAGCAAGTGGATTTATTAGCAAATCATTTTACATACCGAATCCGACACCAGAGATTTAGTGTACCCCTTTAATGCATTTATCGTTACTTTTTGCTATCATTTCATATTTCCTTTCCAATATGCACTAGAATACAACATAATGAATTCAAACACAACATGCATACTCATTACAACCCTAACAATACAAAATTTAATCAAACATATTGCTAAGTACATGGTGAAGGACCCACAATTTTTGAAAAATCAGAAAAGGAAATGCAGTGGATTGAGAAAGGGTGTAGGAGAAATTATTATATACTCATCTTTGTTTTCGTTTAAAAAAATTGAATAATACTCATGTCTATTAAATAAGTTATTCTCAGTTAAATTCAGAACGAATTTGGATTGTAACCAGAAGGTTCAAGATCTGTGTCGTGCCTGCAAAGAAGTTTGGTTGAGACTAAAAGGTCTACAATATACATTTAAATGTGTATGTTTGTTCTACTATTACATAATTGATTCAAAGAAATGCATGTAAAAGAATATTCAAACATCATCGTAAAAAGCAAACTCATCGTTCTTGTTCATTTGTTTAATTTGTTAATGTCTTCCCTTGATAAAAGAGCATACATCATGATCATGATTCATAGTGTTGAAAATAAAACACGTTGGGACAACACTTTATTATAAATTTAGTTCTCTGTTCATTTCTTAAGAACAGACGAAAAGTGTTAATCAATCGAAGTTTCATATGATTAGGAAAGTCAGTGAATACAAATTCCAAATACTCCAAAACTGCATAAAAACAAAAATAAAGTTACACTCTGTTTAAAATTTTCATTTCCTATGAACACACGAGACAGTGTTTAATTCTAATCTATGATCTATCTAAAGGGAGCATAGCAAGAGGATTTGGACTACGTGGAGCTTTAGACTTTCTAAGTTCTTTACACACATTATCTAACATCCCCAGAAAATCTCTCACAATCACAAATATCCTCAAAGGATTTGCATCTTCTTTGCTCACATCCCCATGAAAATATTCCGTGATTTCTTTCACACGTACCAATACTTTATTTTCATCTCCTCGTAACTCTTTCAAGTTTGCATCAGCATAGTTCAGAAATGACTTCATACACTGCACAAAGTTCATGCTTCTCTCATCTTTATGCAGTTCCTTTTCCACTAGATGTTGCAGCTTTTTCATACCTTCTGATAGATTCGACACAGAACTTGCAAGAACATCCAAATCTATTGTAGCAGTTTTCTTCACGTTGTATAACTCAGTGCTGAGACCAGAAACAAGTTCTAGTCCCATTCTTTTGTAATCTTCTTCCTTCTCTTCCTCAGTTCTGTTCTTACTTCTCTGGCTGATTTTTCCCATAATGCTATCTGAAACTCTTACTCCTTCCGAACGAACAATCTCCTGAACAACAAAATGGAGCAACGTGGTTTTTCCATCAGTTCCCTTAACATCTGCAAGCTTGAGAAGAGCATCTAGTTTAAATGCTCTAGCACCTCCTCTGATTGTTCCAACGTTCATACGGTTACCCGTTTTGAGCACTGCTTCTAGTAGCTTCAAGAACAACCTGCTTGATCGAAGTTCCTTGCATGCTTCCTATAGAAATGGGAAAATGAAAGAATTCATAAAGCTTTCGCTTGCTTTCAAAGGGATGAAAAAACTTCAGTTAACAAAACCAACAAACAATGCTGTCAGATCAAAGTTAGCGTTTTATGTTAACATTTAATGCAACCTTTATTTGGTGCACCTACTCAAAATTCTAATTTTGTTCGAAAATAAGTACTAGAAAAATGTACAGATCGAAATGTAAGTTTTGTCTTTGATGGGTGGTACCTCAAGCATTGAAAATGAGTTCCTGAGGTGAACTACTTCATCGTCAAATGTCTCTCTGAAAAGCATACCTTCTACTCTTTGAAAGGCATAAGGCACATCAAGCATTGCTCTCACGAACCTTTCGGCGGACCCCAATTCATTGATGTCACCTTTATAATTGAAGAGCTTGGATTCTTCTTCCTTGGTGGGTACCATCTTCACTAGTGCCTCTAGTTGGGGTAAAGACAACCCCTTCCCTGATTTTCAAGAAAACAATAAGACCTTCGACAATATTAATATCACCATCAATTTTCTCCAGCATATGGAATAAATGCACATGAATACTCTGATGTTATGAAAATAAAAGTCGGTGTGAGAATTTACTAACAAAATTGATCATTGTTAACGTTGTCACTTGAGTAAGAGATGCTTTATATTAATATTTCCACCATAAGTATACTTACGGTAACATGCGCTTTGGAGTTAGGAACATTTTTAAACAACGATTTTTTCACCTTTTTCACTTTTTCTTCGGCATATTTCATAATTGAGAAGTTATACTTTACCTTGCATTAAGGCCTCGCAGACATGCTCAGCTGTCGCATTCAGAGCTTTTGAGAGTATAGTTATGTTCTGCAGGCGTTTTGGCTCAAGTACGTGCTTGCCTGGGGATGGGGTTTTACTCTTTGTTTCGTCGTTCTTAATTGAATTTTGCAAGTTGTAACCAAAAAGAGACTCGATCATTTCCTCATCCAACCTGAATCAAAATCCATAATGTGCTTAAACTTTAAAAACAAATGAAAATAAAAAACATTGATGCTGGGCTATGTATGAGTGATTAAGTTGGACTTACTCGAATGAGCTTGATCGCAGTTTATCCCAAACCATTGTGCGATTTGGTGCGGCTCTTACTTTGTCCCAGTGAAGTGGTTTTAGTTTTGGCAATGGTGCACCATCTTTACCAAGTGGGGTAAATTGTGGGAGTTGAGATGGTGGAGGAGGTGGGGTTTTGGTATTGTAACTATTGCCTTTGAGAAATGGAGGTGGGCATGGTGGTGGGGGGATGTTGGTAGGAGAATGTGTAGGGTAAGGTTCAGGTGTGGAAGGTAACTCCTTTTCTGGACTTTGATTTGAACCAGAAAAAGTGTCTGAATTTACCGGAGATGATAGATTATTAGATGTTAAAGAAAGTGGGGAATGGGAGGAGACTCTGGAGGAAGAAGTGAGAGAATGCAAAGAAAACAATGGCATTTGCAATGGTGGAGGAGGAGGAGGTGGTGGTGGAGGTGGAGGAGGAGGTGAAGTAAATGTTTTTGAACATTGGTGAGTGGTCTCAATCTCTTGCTTCTCATGTTTTGTACCACTTGATGGTTGGTGAGATTGTGTATTTGGGATTGAGTTGTGTGGTGGAGAGCTAAGAAATTGGTTCAGTAATGAAGTTGAATTTTGACGTGACAGAGAGTTTGTGTCACTAAGATTAGAAGCTGAAGCATTGGAAAGTCTATTATTGGAATGAGAATCAACAAAGGAATGAAAACTTTCATCGTCTGAAGAATGAGAATCTTCAGGGATAATCTTATCCCCATCAGATTCAGCTTCACCTTTTTCTGAGTCTGCATCTTCATGAACAGATGCAATTTCCTTGGTGGAAGAACCGCTAACATTACCATACTCTACACCATCCTTGCAAGTCTTTTTCAAGGTGCAACCGTGTTCCTCAACATCCTCGCCTAAAGCATTAAGATAAAACAGATCTAGTCCAGAGTCTAAACTCACCTTGCTTGATGAACTCTGATAGGTACCTCCACTTCCCTTGCTCTTGCTACACAGTGGCATTGTCCTTTTGGGTTTCTTTTTGTGACTCCAGAATTTCCTCCACAGCAAGAATAATCCACAAGCACCAATCAATGTAGCAACACCAGCAGATACAAGAACAGCTATTAGTATTCTTTTGGCCCTGCCTCTATCTTCATGATGAGTTTGGTGAAGCGGTGGATTCTTGCGATGCCGTGGATGATGAAAATGAGAGTGCACGTGTGGCAGTGGAGAAGGGGAAGGAGAAGGAGAAGGAGAAGGGGTTGAAGCCTGAGCTTCTTCAATGAGTGGTGATGGAGAAGGTGAGGGAGAGAGAAACCCGAAATCACCATTGGAAGGTACTTTGGTGTGAAAACTCTTTAGTCCAAGCAAGGATCTAAACTTGTCCACTATGAAAGCTTGCTTCTTTTCATTCTCATCAAGTCCTGAGATTTTCTTAATCTGCTTTTCATCATTCCCTTCAATGAAAGGTAGGCCATGAAGTTGGAAGCTTCCAACTGCATTGAACAGAGAATCCGCCACAGTAAAAATGTGCGATGACAGAAGCAGCAAAAGGGTGATGATGAAGATCATAGAAAAATGGTCAGAAGCAGAAGCAGAAGCCATTTGTTTTCCTTCTCCCAGCTAAAAGTCATGAAGACATGAATGCATCTTTCCTCTTATAAAAGTTGTTTGCTTCCATTTTATTGCATCATTTTGTGAAGAATTGTGATTTGGGTGATGGTGGTGGTGGTGGTGATGTGTGAGGGAAGATCTGGAACAGTGTCTTTAATGCTACTCCAAGGAACCCCTGAACCTGGCAGTTGTGGTTGTACTGGTCCTTCTTTACTTCCCTGTTCCTACACTCTTATCTCTTCTCCCCATAATCAATTCTACCCTACAAACACAACTGTTAATGCATTGCATACATATACACAACACAGCCAAAGTCTTTTCCTTCCTTCCACTTTGACTTAATTCTTTTGTCTTGTATGCCTTTTTAAGCTGTTTTGTCAGAAAACAAAAGTTATTGGTCTTTTCTCCCGCTCATGCTGATTAAAACATCCAAATATCCACACCCTTTTAGTGTTAAGTTGAGGATTCAAACCCATGTTCTCTTCAGAATTTCAAGTTTGGATAAAACTTTTTAGCACCTAAAAGTCACCTAATCAACACCATGTAAAAGTAGATGGTAGGTCCTGTTTTGTTGGCCCTGCCTAACGCTATGAGACGATTCTATAAGATTTCTCCAACCCATTATTGTTTATTATAAACAAAGAACAGGGTGCCGTAAGGTGGGGACAAATCAAATTTCACTCTATAGTTTAAGTCTGCAAAGTTAATGGCACATAGACTTATAATAGTGACTGAAGTTTTATGTGAGGCTTATTAGTACAGTATAATAAATATAAACGTTTAGATTCACCAAATTAAATATGCTAATTATGCTGACAAACTTTTTCCCATCTTATCACGTGAAGACATGTATGAAGTGGTAAAAGTAGTGTGTTGATTGTTTAATAATGAGATGTTACAGAAAGTGCTGGTTTTCTTCCCACATGATATTGTACTGATTATTCAGTCTCAAGTGTGTTGTTTTAACGCAAGTTACTTATGGCTCCAGTTGCTATTGACATTTTGTGAACAAATTTAGAATAATATATGGAAAAAAAAGAAGGTTTGTGGGGTGATATTAAGAAGCAGACATGTACACGTCTGAATGTCTGATTTAACCTCAAAGAATGGTGTGGTCTTGACAGCTACTTGCAAAACCTGTTATGTGTCGCCTTCCCATCGTTTTTTTTGGCTGACTTGCTGTACCATTTCATCCAGGTAAATCAGATGTACCTGCCTCTATCCCTAATTTCACTTCATTCGTATTTTAAATATATATAATATATTTCACAAAAAAAGGAAAATTTAAGATAGCTTTTATTCTTCTTTATTCTAAAATATACATAATCTTTTTTATTACACTTCATTAGATTCATACTCTTTCTTGTTTTTTAAAAGAATAATGATATTTTAATCTACTTTTAATTTATCACTTTAATTATTCTTAGATCATCATATTATACCACTAAAAAAAATAAAATTAGATAATTGAAAGGTGACTGAAGTGGTGGATTAAAAGTGAGTCAAAAAAAATTAGTCAAAATATCATTATCCTTTTCAAAAATGTTTGGAACTAAAGTCTATGTCATGGGTAGAGCTATCAAAATAGGTCAGAATTTGTGGGTTAACCCGGCCCACCACAAGTTGGAGTCAAGTTGGGTTGAATTTTTTTACAAATTTTAATACGGATTAATTTATAACCCGACTCACCAAAAACTCAGCTCACCCAGGTTGAACTCGTAGTGAGTTAGGTTGACTCACCAACCCACCTTCAAATAAAAGGTCACACAATTTTTTTGTATTTGGGTTGGGTTGGGTTGGTCGTTTTTTTTAGCCAACATATTAGATTGCAAATGCAAACATAGTATTTTTTTATGCATACATGAGTATAGGTTGTTTTCATGGAAGTCAATGAGGTTTTGTTAGAAATTTTATTTCTAACTAATGTGGGTTATACATATTATTTATAACATTTATATTAGTTATTTACGTCTAGTTGGACTCGATAAAAGTGATATAATTTTAATGGATTTTTAGAATACTAATGGTAAAAATTGATATGGAGGGGAAACCATATTTGGTTCGTTAGGGATTAATGGGAATCCTACATGTTTAAGATTAGGAGGATGGTCATGGTCCCCAAGATGTCAAATTAGAAACACAGTCTCTTTGTCTTCTCATCAGTAGATGAATATCCAGTCCTATTGAGGAATATGGTGATTTGGCTGAGGAAGATCATTGCACCAAAAGACTATTCCGCTACAATCTTCGATCAATACCAAGATGGAAACATGTATATTTTAGAACACAAAAGACATTGATAATATGATGCAATGCTTGTTTGTCTTCTATTGATAACAAACAAGATATTGATACACGTTTACATCCGAAGGATGGTCATGGTCGCTATGATGCCAAATTAGAAACATAGCCTCTCTGTCTTTCCATCAACAGAGGGATATCAAGTTTTATTGAGGAATATGGTGATTTGATTGAGAAAGATCATTGTACCAAAAGACTATTCTGCTGCAATCTTTAGCCAATACCAAGATAGAATCATGTATATTTTAAAAATAAGACTTTAAGTGTTTTGGTTCATTGGACAAAACTAATCTCTCTCACAACTCAATATCTCATAGATAAGTTTTTATAAAATGAGTCAAATCTTGTTGTACAAGTTTCTCCCAATGATTACAAAATTGAATTTCAGTTTTATATTTTAAATAATTTTAAAAAATGAAATTGAGAGTAGAAGTTTGTTTCACTTCGAAGAACATTCAAAAGGTCGAATTATCAACTTAAATCGTAAATAAGTATAATCTAAAATTTAAAAGTAAGAATGATTTTATTAAAATATTTTTTTAAATAATTTTATTTCAGAAAAGAAAATATAAAATAGTAAAATTACTTACCTACATGATAATGTAGTTCATTGTCTGTCATTCTTGTTTATGCTCTACTTTTAAGATTTTAAAGTAACCAATAATTGTAATGCTTTTTCATTTTAACAAAAAAGTCATCAAATTTCTTCTTCTTTTTTTTCGATTTTACATTACAATTAACCTATACATAGGTTAATTGATTATAATTTAAATTAAAAGTAATAATATAATCGACATTTGAATAGTAAATCTATCTTAAATTTTGACCATTATAATTAAACACATAAAAAATATTAAAAAATTCAACAGCTAAATTAAATATAAAAATAATCACTTTCGTTTACTTCCCTTTTGAGTAAAACTAAATTTTGAGAGCATTCAAATCCTATTTTTAAACATTTCTGTATGTAAGAAATTAAAAGAACTTATTGAATCCCGTTTGCACCATCAGCCTCCACTGTACATTATAGCAGATAACAACATCTTTGTTGTGATTATCACCAACTAAATACTAAATAGTATGTTTGACCTATTAAATTATTGTTCTTTGCAATATGTATTAAAATAGTGAAAATTAACCATATTATGCTTAACACTTAGTAAACTAATTTATTAAGATTTTTAAGTCATGTATTATAATTTGATTACAGATTTTTTTATCTTTTTTATAGGAATTTTTATCAAGGAGAAGTTATATATGTAACACGAGTTTAACTCATAAGAAACTGACATCATTTCTTATATGATGTTTAACTTTATCATTATTATTTAATGTGATGCTTAAATTTACACTTGCATTATTTTCAAAAATATTTTTTCAAAAGTGAATCTCTTTCATATGATATATTTTCTTTCAAGTGTTGGTGATTAAGACGAATCAATAGGTATAAAAATTTTAACATATCTCTTTATATCAAAGAATCGAACATGAAATTTAATAAAAATCAGATAACAATTGACATGTAAACATGATAACAGGTGATATGATAAATTTAAGTCTCGACTAACATCAACTCTTATGACTGTTACCATACAAAGATAGTAAAATTTACATCTAACTATTAATGACTTAATAAGACTAAGATGTCACATTTATATATTATAATTCGGTGTTGTTATTTTTGGCATGAGATATGTAACAGTATGGAGCATCTCAAAAATCATGTTATTGAAGGTTTTAGATGCAAAGGAATCAAACTTATTGCTTTTGAAATATGTTTTGAAAATAGTTACGATCAGAACAGTGTAACTTTAGATGTGAATTATTGAGAATAAAAGGTAGATGAAGTTGAAGAGTGAAAAAACAGTGAATATATTTATACAAATTAATGTAACAGATGGCAGAAAGAGGAATAAGGGCCCATAATGTGGTGAAGGTTCAAATGATACATAATTGATGGGAAGGAATAAAGAATATCGCATATGCATTGCCACAGACATCAAACAAGAAGACGAAACAAATGAGCAAAACAAAGGAAATGGAAACAGAATCCAATGCAACATTTTGTCAGAAATCAAATTAGAAATTAGTAAACTGTTTCTGTTTTACTATGTCTTCTTCATCCATTTATTATTATTATTATTTAGCCTCCACTATCTATTTTTTAGTTATCCACCACAGTTTTTTTTTTCTGAAATGAACCATAATAAAGTAATGGTAAGTGGATGGAACCATTAAGAAATTTCAACTATGAAATCACCTTATATTAAGTTTTATATTTTATTTAATATATAGTATTCATTATGATAACAAATTTAAATTTAATTATTTTTTTTTTTAATATTCACCCATTAATCAAATAGTCCGATAATAGACCCATTAACATTTTCACAATTTATTGGACCGCGTTTTTATTGACACTTCTGTCAATTGGGCTCTGACTTAATAACTCTATAGGGACTCGCAAATAGATACGAAACACAATGGGCCTTAAGATAGCCAATATGAAATTATATACATTAGAGTGTTGAGCATTTCTTCTTGCACCCCTTTTTTCTTCTTGCATTCCCATAAAATATTTCATCTTTATCTTACCTTGAATAAAAATATATTAAAAATCTTAAGTTTCTTACCTCTTTATTCAGACGGTGTTCCTCTCCACCTTCACAATCTCCATCATCTTCTTCACCCATCACCGTCTTCACGAATTGGTCGATTTAGAATGCAATCCTATAAGAATGTATATCGAATTATCGATATCTGGTACATAATTTTACATTTCAAATTAATTCAATATGTAAATTTACATATTTGATTGGATAATTCGATATAGATTCTCATAACTGATAATACATACCAGATTAACCAATTTAGACGTACAATTTCTTTTATTTTTTTATTCATGACTAAAGTTAGACGTGCAATTTCTTTTATTTTTTTATTCATGACTAAAGTTATTTATAATTGTCGAGATAAAATAACAATTTTAATGAAAAAAATTATCAACAATACTGTTCTAAAGTTATCTGTATATACTAGCAATTACAAGTAATTACAAATATGAAAATAATAATGTGCGTCGGTTTCTATTTCTTAGACTGCATTCTATAGTTGTGTGCATCACTTACATCTATTTATACGCCTTCGGAAAAAAAAGTTATACATGAATGTCTTTTTAAGAAAATATAAACCATTATTTTAAAAATTAGTCATTTTAAAAAGAAGTGTTTGTAAGTTCAGAACTCATATATGATTTGTTGACATATATTAACTTATTTTTAGAATATCTAATTTAGTAGCTTATTCTTTTATGCATTTAAAAATGAAGGTACAAATCTTTTATATGTTTATTCTAATTTTGTATTCAATGTAATATTTTGAAAGGGAAGAGAACATAATTGACATATTTAAGATTTCTATTTTCTCAACATTGGTAACCTTTTATTACAAGCGAAAAATATTTTCTTTAAGATATATTTTAACAGTGTTAGATGTTTTATATTATTACGTAATTCTAAATTGTTATATTTATTGAATTTTATAATAACTAACTTAAATGTCATGTTAATAGTAGCTTTCAATTGGTTAACAGTATAAAACGTTTGGACTAACCAGTGCTACATCTAAATTTCAATGTGCAACAATAACTTAATTTGAATTTTATTTTTCTTCCATCCAAATAAGTATGCGTGGCAAAATAATCAGTCCCATCTATTTAACCCAATTTATTCTTAATATGGTAAAAAAGATTAGATCGAGTTAACTTGTCACAAGAAAGGGACTAGAAAATGTAATCCCTATTGTAACAGGATGAGAGGAGGCAAGAGGTTGACCACTTTTTTTTTTATATCTTTTTATCAAATATTCAATTTTAAAATTTATTTGTATATATACTTAGAAATAAATATTTAAAATATATTTAATTATATAAATATTTTCTAAGTTTTGAATTAATTAATTAATTAATATTTTTAATTTAATAAATTAAATTAATTATTACATTTACATGATAAATTATTCTATTTAGAACTTAATTTGTAAGTATTAATGATTTAAATTATAATAGTATTGTATATTTATATTTTTACAAAAATATAATATAAAAAATTTGATATTTTAAATTAATTTTATGTTAATTTTTAATTAAAAATAAATAAAACAAGTCAGCAAAATAAGGACAGATTGACCCGTCAATTTAAGGGACTAGCGTACCAAAACGGACTAACAGGTTAAAAATTACAACCTAACCTAATCCCTTTTTTGGAGCTGAATGAAGGACTAGTCCAAGGACCACAACCCTAATAACTGGCCCATACAAAAAACTATAAATAGAGGATCAAGGTAAGTTGATAAGGACTTTTAACTCGCATTTATTACATCATTTATTGCTACATCCCGATTAGACTTAAACTGACTTCAACATCGGAGTCTTTTAGATAGGTACCCGATCGTCCGATCAACCGAGCAGAAGAAGAGAAAAGGGATTGAACAGGAGAAAGAACCAAATAGCTAGAGAAGGAGAACATCAAACAAGAAGACTTAAAAACCATTTAAATGTTGGGGATAAATGCTTGGCCCCTATACTCGAAAGATGAGTTATTATTCCAAATGTTTTTTTTCTTCTAAGAATGATGATAGAGAGAACGGAGATAATCTACCGATTGTAGTTTTATTTTTGTCTCACTTTATTAAAATAGTTATACGTATGTGTAAGAGTAAGTGTTTTCATGTAATGTTTGATCGGTACGTAATAATACGAAGACTATATTTAATCTTTAATGAATATATTCAGTTATATTTAATATTTTAAATATTTGTCATTAATTCAATGTGTGTTCCAATTTATATGTATAACTAAAGAAATCTTTGAGAAAAAAACACTAATTAACAACATACTATTTTTAATAACAATTCCACTAGTGTTGTAAAACATATATAAGAAAATTAATTGGAAGAAACTGAAAATTATAGTTGAAATGCATCTTGACCGTTTCTAACGCGCTTTTACGCCGCCTCTTTGAAGGGGTCATTAGTGCTTGTCCTTTTCACAAAAAGTCGAAAAACAAATCTAAATCTAATGATTTCAAGTTCTATCCACATTACCAACACTACCATTAGTGTGTCTTTCGCTTTTTTCTTCTTAACTTCTTAATTTCATCATATCTTCACTTCCAATAACTACAACCCCAAGTGCGTGCTTCGTCTTTCATCATACTCTCTTCTCTTCTTCCCACTTCAACAACCTCTTCAAATCTTTTATAATGTTTCGGACAATATTTCACACATAAAAATGGTTGTTTGCTTTACAAAGAATCATTAGTTTAAACACAAACTGACTAAGACGCAGAGAATGTTGACTTTCCAACATAATACGCGCAAAACTCCTGCTTCTGGATTTTCGTCAAGCTTTCACCTTATCATCCAAATCATTTTTTTTTTTGAGTAATTTTGTCGGGTATTCCTAAACGTTTACCGGCAGATTTATCAACAATGAAATTTGATTAAAATTCATATAAGATGGTTGAAAATCTCACAATAATTAAAAATGAAGTAAAATTATATTATGTAATTAGATGTAAACCATATTTTATAAGTTGATTTTATAAGGTTGAATTAGATTTAAAGTTCACTTATTAAAATGGCACTAAAGTCATTTAAAACCTTGACAATATTTATCGTTTGTTGGATGTATAATGTTATTGGATCAATATTAGATGTCAGAGTCATTTGAAATATATTTTAACAAGATTTATTATTTGTTGGAAATATCATGTCATTTCTATTGAATTACTATCGGACATTAGAGATATTAAAATGGGCTGGACCGGCCCGCCAACCCGTCAAGAAAAGGGCGGGCCGGGTTGAAATTTTCAACCTACCAATCTGCTATAACTCGGCCTACTTAGTCCGCCAATTTAGCGGGCCAAAATGGGCCAGCCCGTCCTGACCCGTCAACCCGTTTTTTTTATTTTTTTAATATTTTTATGTTTAAAATTAAAAATAATTAAAAAATAATAATTTTTATATTATATAAATATATATATATATATAATAGATTTATAAAAAAAAATTAAAAAAGTTAAAAAAAGTTAAAAACAATTAAAAAAAATTAAAAAGAAAAATTAAAAAAAAAAAGAGACAAGCTAACCCGCCCCAAAATGGGACGGGTTACAATATTCAGCCTGTTTATTGGTAGCGAATCAGCCCGACCCAACCCATTTTTGGCGGACCACAAGCGGGCCGGGACAAAACGGACCGACCCATTTTGCCACCCCTAAAGACATTAAAGTTATCAAAAACCTATCTTAATAAAATAATTTGTTTTTTTGTTGGACCCATGTTGTCATTATCACCTATTATCAGATCATCATCAATGTTTAATTACATAATTTATATATATATATATATATATATATATATATATAAATAAATAAATGAAGATAAGTTAAGCTTGAAATCTACTTCTTACAAAAATACTAATATCTCTTCTAATTCACATTAAATTTATAAGTCTTCTATTTTATTGATAAACTTTATTAATTGTTCAACCTAAAACTTAGACCCGCTTTGATTTTAGTAGGTTTGAAAACATTAATAATACATTATCATAACATAATTAGTATCACATTTCATTTGAAATATTTTGAGTTTTTAAAGTTTGAAATTTCTATTTTGAAAAGATTTGATCAAGAGAAGAAACGACGTACAAATTACGTTTTACCTCAAACCTAAACTATATATATATGTGAGAAAGCTGAAAGCCTTTTTCATACCACTCAACAGGGAAGTGACAGAAATATCTGGCTTTCCTATATATATCACGGTCAACAACAACACGATAATGCAATTCTGTCTTTAGTGTGATAAGGAAAAAAAAAAGGTATTTAATGAATACGTTCAACGACGAGTCGTAGATAAAGCCAATTGTAGATGTTAAAGTGAAGACTTTATATCAAACGTCCTTTTGCCATCTTAGAAATATATTTTATGTCTAACGTAAATTATTATTATTCTTAAGTTATCATTATTATTATCGAGTCTTAGTTCTAGAGTTTTAGTTTGTGTGTGAATGGAGAAACCATTTACCTAGCTGTTTTCCAATTAATACTTTTTTCACACGGTCAATGCATACAACGCAGAAACAACAAGTGCTAAGTATTGCTTTTTGAATGTGGAATATGGGTTGTTACCCAACTTTTCACAAGTAACATAGTAATTACGAATATTAATTTATAAATGAAACTATCAAACACATTCATAGTAGATAAAATAGTTTAATTAAGGGTGCCTTGCTACGCTTCGTAAGCAGATATTCAATCGTTGAAATATTACACATAGATAAATATATAAATTAAATAGATGTAATATTCAATCCCACCGATAAAAGTTTCCAATGGTCAAAGTTCAAAATTTCCCTATGTATACCAAACCATAAACTTTAGTTTAATCATCTTATCCTAACTAAAATTTTGCTGAACCGTTACTTATTATATTACAATTTAGTGAGAATGATTTGACAATATGAACGTTCTTATATATGATATAACTGCCAGATTCGATAATATATTTAGAATAATGTTGAAATGGTTAATAGTTAATCTGAAGGTGTTAGACTATATTTTGGGGAGCTTCTAACTCAGTTTCAAATATAAACTTAACTTTGTTTAATGTGTTTTATTATTCTCAAAAGTATATATATTATGAATTAAATATTTCATTTAAATTCTTTGAACTCTATAATGCAAAATATGTTCGGTCCGTGACGGATATTAACTATAAGTTTTGAAGAGGTCAAAATAATAAGTTCAATATTTATATATTTATTTACCAATGAGTTAATATAAAACTCCTCGCTTGTACTGCACATGTAATCATTTGTACTGCACATGTAATCATCACTCACACCGTACATGTAATACAATGAATCTTAAAAAAAAATTTCTAAGTCAACAATGAAATTCTTAGTATCATGTTTCAAAATATGTGAAAAAATATAATATGTCTTGTTTTCATTTTCACAAATATTTTCTCTTTATCATTTGTAAAGAATGAATCCATTCTTTTCTTATTTATATCTTATTTATCTATATATCTATTTGAAAAAAAATTTAAGAACAAAAATAATTTTTCAAAATCTAATAAAAATTTTGAGAAATGTAATTATAAAAAGAAAAATTAATGATAATCAAGTCACACTTAAAATATATCATGAAAAAATATATACTACATAAATTTTTCTTATCTATTAATAAAATAATAAATATACAAAAAACTCAAGAGATGAAAAATACTATTTATTACATTAATATTTTACTCTCAATGTCAAGTGAGACAAAAGAGAGTTATCATCTTATCTTCAATAATGAAACATAACATATGAGAAATAAGAATATAAAGAATGAGTTTGTATTTAATTTCCTATTTTTTTTTAGAAAAAAAATGTGTGAGTGTAAGAATATGTGAAAAATCCAAAAGATAATGAGAGACAACATAAAAAAATATCTCAATAAATTTGTTTAATTTTTATTGTATTTAATTTTACATTTAATTGTTTATTAAAATTAAAGGTTCCACTTTATAAAAAAATAAAAATTTACCTAATTTAATTTCCACTTACACTTTAAAATAGACACATTAATACAATAAAGAAGAAATTCTATGAAACCTCTAATCTTAATTATAATTCATGCTATGAAATATTTATCTTATAAATAAAATATTATGTGTAAATGAACTTTACAAATATATGTCTTTTTCTTAAAATAGAATGTAATTATATAAAATAATAATAATAATAATAATAATAATAATAATTCAAAGTATTGTTTCCATCGAAAGAAATGATGTAGGAATTTCTTCGAGAATGTTACTACAACCTAATTTGCCTAAGTCAATAAGAAACATAATAGCATATTAAATTAGTGTATCAACATTAAGAAAATATAATTATTTAAAATGAATGACATTTGGTTGCATTCATTTTCATATGATGCTTGTTTACTGAAGAATTCTAAATTTTAGCAAAGATAGACCCAAAACCATATTTGCATGAATATAATATGAGATGATATAAAAGTAAATTAGCTAAAGAATGTTATATGTTTACTTATTTATTGAGTGTGTATATAATTTGCATTACGGTAAACATTCGCGTAAGTTCGCAACCCGTTTAAATCTGCATTTAGAAAGGGAAAATTCTCGGATCAATAATTTTATGACTTTATTTCCAGAAAAAATTATATAAAATCATTTAACTTTATATTTTGTTACATTTGGTTATATATATATATATATATATATATATATATTTATATAAAGAAAGTATATGAATAAAATAAAATAACAAGTTCTTCTTATGACATATCTCTTATATCGATCATATATCCTATATCTTTCATATTTTTACAATTTCTAAAAATTGTTAACACTCATAATATTTCATACTATGATGACTTTTAAACTTTTATAAGTCCGCATCCCAATTAAATCTGCATCAAACTCTCAAGATAAAAATACGAACTTAAGCAAATGTTTAGTGTAATTAAATCTATATCATGTAATATTTTTCAATTTACTTGAAGATGATAACATCAAAAATTAATTAAAGTGTTGCGGTTAATGCAAGTTGAATTGTATAGATTAATTGTTATTACGAGGATTGGCACAATTTACCACAATAATATGAAATTACAACCACCATACCTTAAAATAATAAGGAGAATGCTAATAAGTACCTTAAGTTACCGTTAAAGAATAACTTATGTGTTGGATTTATATTTTTACATTAAAAGTTATAATAATTAATTTTATTAATTAAAATAATATAAATGCATATACCTAATTTATAAATACAAAAATATCTTTTAAAATCTGAAAGCAAAAAAAATAAGTATTTTGGAAACTCAATTAAATCCCAAATTGATACTTTAATTATTACTTTGTTGTAAATCTTTTAGATGTTTAATACTATTTTTTTGTTGGTTTTCTGTTAATTTAAACTTTTTTATGTTTAATTATATTTTAATTTTCAATAACATTAAAATATAGTTATTTTGTTATTCAATTATTTTTTAATTTTTATCGATAAACATTAAATAAAATATTATAACAACTATACAATACTTATGGGTATTCTTGTCTTTTTTCATTTAATATCACAATTAACTATGAACTTTTGTACATTTCAAAGCCTATTAATTATCCTTAACCAGTGTCTTTAGGACATTGGTTAGCAAAACCCAAATAGTAAAATGTTTCTCCTTGCCACGAAGAAACTTATCCTGTCCTCGATTTATGAGTTAAAACAAAACAAGTATCATCATAGATAAAGGTTATTCAATTAATTATTTCTATTTTGTTTGTGACTTTGATGAATATTTGTTATGTTTAATTGTATGCTTACTTTGGAAGAGCTGTCAAAATGGGTTGAAATTCGTGAATCAATCCGGTCCATTATAGGTTCGGATCGGGTTGGGTTGAATTTTTTTTATAAATTTGAATACAAGTTAATTTTTGACCCGACCTATTTAGAACCCGACTCACTGGGTGAACCGGGTTGGTGAGTCAACCCGCAAATAAAAAGTTATACAAGTGTTTTTTATTACGTTGAACTTTGCAATTGGATTCAGTTAGGTTGTTTTTTAGCCAAGACATTGATATTTTTGTGATTTTGGTTTGTAGTTGGAGTTTAACCTCCTTTTGGATTGCATTTGGATTCTATTGAAGTTTATTTAGATTTTAATCAAAATTATAATTTAGTTTTTTTTTAGATTGAAAAAAAAATTGTATTTTTGTTATTAAATGAACCAGTGAGTCAACTCGTTTAACCCACCAACCCGTAGTGGGCTGAGCTGGGTTCACATTTTTTTGGCTCACTAATAAATGAGCTAAATTAGATTAATTCACTAAATAGTCAACCCGTGATTGATCTAACCGGACCAGACTGAATTATCCGTTTTCGTGGCTATAATCTTATATTAACATAATTAGTTTGAATATGTAATGAAAATCTTAAGAATTCTTTATATTGCTGTTATTTTTAAATTGAGTTGTAATAAAAGAGGGACAATGGTACTTTCCCACTAAAAATCTGTTTACACCCGTTTTCACAGTATCTTTCATTCTCTTTTTTTCTTTTTAAAAAGTTGTAAAGGTTATTTTTGGCTAGGATCATTTTACTCTGTGAAAGGTTGTCAAATGATATATAGTTAATAAATGTCAAATAATCTTTTTCTTAATATATATATATATATATGTTTACATTAGCTGAGCAAAGTAGATAAAATACACACTGTGTTCTATTATCCATGTTTGATCATCGTAACAAGAATATCACTTGTAGTTAACTGTGCATTAGGTATCTTAGGTATCTTGATATAGTTATGTCATTATTTGAATAAATTGACGATTATTATTATTATTATTATTATTTGATTATGTGAGTTTATTTACATTATTTGTTTTATTCTAAATTCAATTATTATTGCTTCAATATTTGCTTATATGAGTTTGGTTTGATTCTTAATGGAACAAATTTTAAGGATTGGAAAGAGAATATGAAAATTACTCTTGGCTGCATTAAGAAACTCACTTCTCTTACGAACTCTAATACCTTTAAAGAGAGAAAAGATTTAGAAAAGTGGGATCGCTCAAATCGCATGAGTCTTATGATCACTAAGCGCAACATTCCTAGGTCTTTAGGAGTGTTATATCTGAAGATTTAACAAATGTCAAAGATTTCCTTGCTAAGATTGAAAAGCGTTTTGCAAAAAGCAATGAGGCATAAACAAGTGATCTTTTTTAGAGCTTGATTTCCATGAAGTATTAGGACAAAGGAATTGTGAGATAAATATTTGACATTTAGTGCCTTAAGTTTTGAAGCAATATTTGACTTTCCCATAATGTTTTCTCTCACATTTCCTTTACTTTGATACTTCATGGAAATCAAGCTTTGGAGAACAATACATGTTTCCGCCTTATCGCTTTTTGCAAAGTATTTTTCAATCTCAGCAAGAAATCTTAGCATTTGTTATCTCTTCAAATATAGCACCCTAAAGGTCCTATGAATATTGCGCTTCATTATCATAAGACTCATGCGATTTGGGCGATCCCATTTCTCATAATCTTTCATTTCTTCAAAAGTACTATAGTTCCTAAGAGAAGTGGGTTTCTCGATCATTAATGTGAGGTCAAAAACCATGCAACCAAAAACAATTTTTATGTTTTATTTCCATTCCTTAAAATTTGTTTCATTGAGAATCAAGACCAAATTCAGATTAGAAGATATTGAAGCAATAATAGCAAAATCTAGAACAAGACAAATAATGTAATTAAGCTCACATCATAAAATAATTATAATAAAAATAAAAATCATCAATAAATTCAAATAATGGAATAACTATGTCGAGGTACCTAATACACCATTAATATCAAGTCTTTGGACAATGGTGTCAACTCCAAGTGGTATTTTTGTGGTTATGATAAAAAATTGATGATAAAACATGTGGAATAATAAACTTCTCTTTAGATTAATTTATTATAAGCAAAACTTCATAATTATCGTAGGTTTATAATCACATGTGAGTATACAATCCAATCCAGTTCCATTAGATCAATTAATACTAGCATGAACATGAACATTTAATATCTCTTATGAACAACAAAATTCACTTTAGTGATTTTTTATTCAAATAGTTCATTTAAAATTATAAAAAATGACCAAAATTTGAATATTTATATATATCAAATCCAATATATATATATATATATATATATA
>Ga0214542_1000426_pt1 | contig 75062 bp, 27 predicted proteins | sample CNSS1metaG_FD_160096 | JGI IMG/M metagenome (GOLD analysis project Ga0214542, IMG submission 160096) | Root nodule microbial communities from cowpea collected in UCLA plant growth center, Los Angeles, California, USA - CNSS1 | ecosystem: Host-associated > Plants > Roots > Nodule | place: USA...
AGTTAGTACTGTTATATGATAGTTGCTTTCATATTTTGCTTCTGTACTGTGTATAAATACGTTCATTCATTTCACATAATATACAGACTTCCATTCATTCTTCTATATGTGTGCATAGTTCCTATATCTTAGAGTGTTTAATCTTCTGCACACGCAAAGAAGTTAACTTTCAGCATTTTTCCCAGAAGTGTCTTGATACAAAGAAACCAGAATCAAACATCCTGCAATAAAGGCTACTCGAAAAACAGCTTTTTAAAATTTTCATAATCCTCATAAAGTCTAACCATTGCATATTAACCCAAAGTTATTTTACTACAATCAAACAATACACTGTAATTTCTCTGATCAACCCAAAAAGTGAACACAAGCATTTCGTTTTAGAATAATGCTTAAAGATATTTAACTTATTTACGAAAGCCAAATTCTGTTTACCATTGTAAAATATTAGGAGACTGACTTAAGATCTTTTTTATAAAGTTTTCTGAATTCCGTTTAGAGGAATTTTTGTCCTCTCTGCTGTGCTAATTTTCCATCCTTAACCTTGTATATTCAGAAATTAACAAAAAACAATTACAAAAAAAAAAGTACCTGTCCAACATCTATTGCTGGATTCAGAGAATAACCTAGATCGAGAAATACGTTTGCCATTCTCGTGTGGAAATCTCCGGTCAAGGTGTCAATTTCAACCTCAGCAAATGCAGCCCCATAAGTGAAATATCTAAAAGGTTTTCCTTTAGCCGTCACCCAATCAAAACCAATATCGGGCGTAATATAAAATCCATGGGCAGAAAGGTCTATTCGCTCTGCATAGCACGCACGAACTAGCTGAAAATAACAAAAGCATAACCAAACAGGTTCAATAGTTTTCAATCACACGACACCTTGTAACAGCAGAGACAATCGAAAGTTCCTTGTAATGAAAAGACTTCTTGACATAATCTATGTATTTTTATTTTTATTTATTTTTATATGGTCTATGTATGCAGTATATGACCTGCACACTTTAGCAGAATTCGTAACATAGCAGATATAACTTCTTAAAAAATCCTGTACCTAATGTAATCACTTATATCTGTTTCATCTTGAGAACCAAGATCTATATTTATATGAAAATATGTAAGATCTATTAAAGTGCCTTTTGTTTTTTAACTTTTTAGAGATTCTACAGAGCCTAACCATTTTCTTAATTTCCTCTCACACCTCTCAACTCCTCAGCAATTTTTTTTTCCATAATTTTTAGATTTAATAATTTTTTTTTCTCCAAACTATGTTCGGATTTTTCATTTGGTTTTTAACAACTTTTTCCTTTTGTCCTTCAATATCTCTTACTTTGTATTTCATCTATATCATTACATTGACTCTGTTAATTTGACATGTAATGATATGATAGAAAATCGTCATTAAAAAAAATTCAAGGACCGAAAGAAAACTCAAAATATTTTGCTGACTAAGAAAGAAAATCTAAAAATATTTCAAGGACCACTAAAAAAAAAATTGAAGGATGAAAAACTGGATAATTTTTTTATGAACCAAAGTAAAGGAAATATTAGGAACCAAAAACATTTAAATCTAACATTTATATAGAAATACAGCTTCCATGAAATACAATGACAAAATTTGCTTATTTAGTCATTTATTCTGAGTTGATAGGTTGACTAAGAAGCAAAGTTAAAAAAATTTGATTACCTCAGCGAATGAGTCGAAGTTATGCTGTGAAGCAATAGGTTTCATGCGTGTCATTATCTGCTCACATGCATCTAAAACAGCTGCTCCATACATATCAGAACTTGCAGAAGCTGCTGTTGGAGAAGCATTAGGAACCTAATTTTGCAGCAAGCATGAGGAGATCAAGCACTTTAGCATCAAAAACAATAGTCCAAGATTCAATAAAGGGCAAGGGGGAATGGAAAATGATAATCCAAATGAACCAGAAAGTAATTAAGGTTATTGGATATTACTACGTTATTCAAAATATTCGTAAACAGCAAGGTTCCAAACACACCAGCATCTTTCTTATGATTCCTTGCTAGCTTTAGTTCTTCTCCAAAATTATTTTGAAGAGTTGATCTAGTTTTCTATCATATTGGAGATCCTATATCGACTATAGATAAGACTAAATACAATATATAAATGACAACAAATCTTAACTTACTAACCGGTTTTGCGATGATGAATTAAGCTTAAACTTACTTCCCAATATATAAAATGATTACAACGATTTTCTATTAATTATATTTTGCAAATCTGTGCAACTTTCTGAAACTACCAACTGCAGTTTGGAGTTCTAAACCTTGAATTTGACTTTGCTGATTTTCTTTTCTCTTGGAACAAGTTCACTTCACTAAAAACTCAAAAAAGTTGCAAGGGACTGAGAAAAAAGAAATTGATAAATTATTTATCTGGTATTCTGCCAGTAGCATACACTAATTTCCAAGAAGAAAAATAACATAAACATGTACAAAGAGTAATTCAATACCTTGTCAGTACTAGTATCTGATATAAAAACAGAAGTAAGAGGGATATTAAAGGCCGAAGCAGCAATTTGAGCAACCTTGGTATGCAAACCTTGCCCCATTTCTACACCCCCATGGGTAACTAAAACCGTTCCATCCGTATAAACTTGAACCAGAGCACCAGCCTACATTTATTAGGAAAACATGAAAGTACACCATTATTACTATCTAATAATGCAATCATCTAACAATAAAAGTAGGAATAAAATGCAAAAGAAAATTCTAAATGAAAGAGCACATAAATATGAACCAATAAGCAAATAATGTAGGTCTAATTGAACTAAGCTGTCCTATGATTAGTATCATTGGGATTTGAATTTTAGGCTGGGCTTCGTAATATATATTTAATCTAGTATAAATAGCCCTTACTCTTAACATGATGTATAGTATTCAGATCAAATTTTATGCTTTAAAATTTGAAGTGGTTTATGTCCATACTAGACGCAATAAGAAGAATAACACAGAAAATATATATATATATATATATATATATATGGAGCAACATAATTCGAGAGGAAGAAAATGCAAGCAGCAGAATAAGCCACGTAATCCCTGCATGGACAGATTTATTACATGTAGAGATAACCTGAACTCCCATTTCCACATCAACTTTCCCTTCTCTCAATCGCAATTTTTTAAGATATTTCTCTTTATATGCTTTCTCTGATGTAAGAGAGGTCTAAGAAATAAAACGCACTTCACAAGCTTTTCCTTATCTCCTAGAATTTCATTTGAAATCACTTTATTTTTCATTTTTAAAAAATTAAAATATCATGACAGAATTCGGAATTTACCTGGTTCATAAGCTTAGTTGTAAAGGATATACCAAACTTATTAGGAACCATAGCAATGCCACGCTTCCTCCAGCGATTATGCCTATTGAATTGATCAACTTCTTCACGTGCCTTCGCAAAGTCACAAGATAATTTAAGTTCATTCCACAATGGGACTAGTGTGCTGTACTGAACTTGCTGGCCATAATGCAGAATGGATCCTTCTCCTTGGAAGTTAATTTCCTATTAAGAAACTTAGTTCAGGAAGATTGACTAGAGTATCCAAAATCAAGTGAGATGACAGTGAAATTTCAAATGTATAACTAAAAAAGACAGAGAAATCCAATATTCTGCAACTTACCCTTATCTTTTCTGGGCTTATCTTGAGTTCCACAGCAATCCTTTGAATCCAGTTTTCAGTAATGAGCATGCCTTGAGGTCCACCAAATCCACGGAAAGCAGTGTGGCTAGGGAAATTAGTGAAGCAAACTCTCCCCACTATTCTCATATTTGGTATTTCATACACATTGTCTGAATGAAACATAGCACGTTCAAGGATGGCAAGTGAAAGATCCAGTGAGTTTCCACCATTGTTATAAATTTCAAGATCCACTGCAAGTACCTTCCCTTCATTTGTAAATCCAACCTGAATCGAACAATAACTCTCATTAATAACTCGACTACAAGAACTAAAAAGAAAAAAATTGGAAGGAACAAGAATGTATAGCAAGAAGCAGAGCAAGGTTAATTATCTCTTCTTGGTAAAATTTTTATTCCAGCATTGAGTTCAATATCAAGATCTTGGTAAGGCATATTCCCAAACTCAAATTGTGAAAAAAATAGCAAGCGAAAGTATCACATATTTATAATGTAAGAATACAAAAATTTCACAGGATTTAGTTTCAGTAAAATATTCATGTATAAAGAAAAACACCACATATATGCGAGTAAATAACAGTCTATACCTTGTACTTCCCAAGGAAACTATGGCGTTGCCCAGTAATCCTCATGTCTACATCTCGGTCCAGTGTGATTTTCACTGGCCGATTTAACAGATAGGATGGAACTGAAGCTGCAGCAGCAATAAACGCTGATCTTGTCTCCTTGCCCCCAAACCCACCACCAATTCGCTTTGTTTTGCAAACTACCTTTGACATGGGAAGGCCAAGAACATGAGAAACATATTTCTGGTGCTTCTGAGGAGCCTGCAATGACACAATGCAGTTATTTCCTTCAAGATTATGTTACGACCAACACCAGCCAGCACCATTCAACAATAACACACATGCATTACTTCCTTACACAGGTCTAGGCCTATCTAACACAACTAAATAAGAAAGTGAGAATGAAGAAAACAACACCAGCTCCCACAAAAAGCCTTGCAACAGAAAACCAGAGGACTAAATGTTTCCACCCTGTCAAAATGGAAGGAAAGGAACCATCTGAACATATTGATAATTCTCTTTATTTAGTCGTCTATCCTTCTCAATTTCAAAACCATCAAAAAAGATGTCCATATGAGCACCATCTCCTAATAAGGTCTTTTTTGCTACAAATTTTAATTTTTCTATCCAAAGCTTTAGATGAAAACTGCTGACATAAAAATAAGTCCGATTATTCAATTATTCAACTCAAATTTCAGAATACCCTCTATCCCATTTTGAGTTGTACAGCAAATAGAACAGCATGTCTTAGTTAAGAAATATTAGTTATGCCAAAGTCAAAGTTTCCAAAATGGAATAAGTTGTATTTTTGAATGCCCTCCTATTTACTATTTCTCCATTGTTTGACTCTTCTATGATCATTATATATATCTACTGTTCTCAATACATAATTGTATATGAATACTAAAGTGGTTCAGACATACATGGCTGAATCTTTCCAGAAAGCAATAGATAGGATTAAACAAGTTACAGACTTCTGCAACTTCAGTTTCAGAAAAGTACATGTATTAAAAATTCGCTACAAAATTGTGTAACTTACTTGAGTAGACGATATCATATGAACTTCATTTCCACCATCCACTGTCCATATCAAACTGCTTTGTGGCTCCAGATAAAAGTGTTCCTGACCTCCCATGACAACTTCCCCTTCAATTATTCTATCACATAGACCTGATTGAAAACAGTGATCAACGTCACCTTTACTCAAACGCTTTTCTGTGTTGGGATGAAAACTTCTAGCATTGATAGCATCCTGTATTGAAAGGATGGCTGGAAGCTCCTCATAGTTAACATCAACTTTACTTGCTGCAATCTTTGCATTTTCATGAGTATCGGCCACAACTATTCCTATAACCTGCAAGCATACATGAATATCCCATTGACTAATAATGGCAAAAGGCTAATGCAAGACTAGATATTTCATTAAAATTTATCACTACTGCATGCAAATGTCATCCTTCAACTTTGAGGTTTTGTCAGATGCATACAGAAAATGAAAGGCAGTCAACAGTTGGAGGCCAAATGATTATTCCGGTGTGATTGGGTAAGAAGCCAGTGAACTGGGAAATTCATAATAATATAAAGCTCGAAGTACAATTTGTTGTATATTTGTATGATTAGACGATAAGCTAATTGTGAAGACTAATTTACAGAAGATTGTGAGGGATTTAAAGCATGAAGAGTAAAGTGTGTATATTGAAGTCAGAACTCCTTTCCTTTAATCTCAAAAATATAATTAGAAATCACTTTTTAGATACTATTCAGTAAAATAGATACCTGGCCCACACAAGTGACATGATCTACAGCGAAAAGCTCCTCATCAGCAACAACTGGTCCAATTTTAATATCACCTGGTACGTCTTTGGCCAGAAATATGCCCACAAATCCAGGTGAAGATATGGCCTCTGAATCATCAATACTAATTATTCGGGCATGAGGTTTTCTACTCAAAACTAAGGCAGCATGCAAACCATTTGGAGGCATTTGCGTGTCATCAGCATATTCTGCCTCTCCTGTAACCTGAGTGCAAGTTATGTTAGCCTGGTAGCCAATCATTCAACAGAAAAGTAAAAGGCATAATTTGCAGAAAATGACTACATACGCCAAACACACCAGAAAGACTGACAAGACCCTAAGCTAAAATGTGAAATATATGAGAGGGAAGGAGGACAATGTAGGTAACAAACGGTACAGGCAACTCATTGACACAAAATATATAGGAAAGACTCAATTAATATGATTAGAATTTGCTGGATAAACTAAAAACAAGGATCCCATATATTTAAAATTTAGAAAAAAAAGTAGCCAACAAAAAGGAATATCGTTTCAAAGCTTATGTTTTTGTATGTAAGATACTAAATCGATGTATATCATTGAATGGTCCGAGAAGGCATCAATGCCAATAACATGCCAAGACATATGAATGATAAGTGCAAAAATAGATATAAAGAACATGGAAGTTGCATTTAGCATTTAAAAACATGGGGACAACGGAGACAGTAAATGTTTCTTCAGAGCATTTCAGGTTTGACATGTGACTTCTTTATAGGGTCAAAAAGTAACAAATTACTGCCACAGTTTAAAGTCCACTACAATGTAGAGATAACAAGTAATAAGTAATAGGATTTAATCACTCATACAATCACACTTGCAAGTTAAACAAAAAGAGAAGCAGGGAAAAAGATACAATATTTTATAAATAATTTAGGGAAGATACATTAAAGTAAACTTGGGACATGACTTTGCCAAACAAGTTCAACAAACCTGAAGTCTTGCAGATAGATGAACCTCTGGAGAACCCACCGAAGTCCCACGTTTCAGGATTTCATAGTCCTGGGATCCAGTGATTGGTGGGCGGTGGACGGAGTGCACAGCAGATAGATGGGATACTGGTATACCCTCTTTGATGCTATCCATTTGATGAGACACCCACAGAAAAAATTTAAAAAAGAAACTTAGAGTCAAAGATTTCCGGAACTCTATCATTCCACCAGGAGCATTGTCCTTGAGTAATATATCCTTTTGTAGGACTTTCAATGCATTTTGCAACAGATCTTGGTCCCAAATCTTTCCTACTAGAAACTCCTTAGTTTTTGTTGCTGCAAGTGAATATGGAGCCACCCCACCATAAAACATCGATGCATCAGCAACCAGCCAGTTTTTACCACGTTCCTGAAGGTGAACACGAAAACCAGCATTTACAATTGCAATGTCATCATCCCTTCTGTGAGACTGTTTAAACTCTTTCACAAACTCAAAAGTCTTATTCCAAGGCAAGAATATTGAAAGCAAGATTTCACCACTTGCCAAATCTACTTTGCGATAGCCTGGGAGGAAGAAATTTTCTGCCAGGACTGTCCTTATGTTTCCTTTAGAATCAATAATTTGAAATTTTGCTCTAGATGCCATCCATAGAGGATTCAGGTCTGATATTGGACTGGCAGTACATATATTACCGCCAACTGATGCAGCATTCCTTATCTGTGTTCCAGCAAACCATTTCAATTGCTCAATAAAAGCCTTACAAGACAAAGTTTCATGAGCAGCTCGCTCAGTTACAACCTTCTTTAAGAAATTCATAAGATCAGATAGTCTTACTGCAGCACCTATCTCGATTCCATCAGCCTTTGCAGTCAAAACATTTAGTTCCGGCACATGCATTACAGAAATAAGAACCCGATACGGCATTCTCTTTAGCCTCATCTCAATTCCTACTTCAGTATTACCAACTATCAATTTTGCATTATCATATTTTGCTTTCAAATCTAATACATGTTGAAGTGTTAAAGGTCGATACCACATTAGCCCACCAAATCCAGTCAAGTTTAATGAGGTTGGTATTCTTAACAACAGTTCAGGAGGAAAAATAAGCTCCTTTTCTGTGTATTTGGTCCCATCTATTTCATCATAGGAAGTAGGTTCACGTCTATGATCACTGCCCGTACATTTATCATTTACATTGTTTAAATTGCATGAACAAGGTTTTCCTGTTGATGGGCAAACAGACTTGCCTTCTTCAAGGTTCAATGAAGAAACACCAGTATATAGCTCATTGCTAGTTTTTGCAAAGACACGGAATGCATCAAGAATGGGTCTGTAACCGGTACACCTACATAAATTTCCTGCTAGGCATTCTTCTATTTGTTCTTCACTGGGTGGTGTTTGACTTGATCGCAATAATGCATACATGGACATGACAAAACCAGGTGTACAAAATCCACATTGCGAACCATGAGCGCGAGCCAGGGATTCCTGAAGAGATAAATGGTTAAGTTCACAGTATTGACAGGTAAATATAAATTTAAAAGAATCAAATATACTTTTGTCTATGAAAAGTTACTGTTTTTGATCGCTAATAATTGTATTCATCCCTGATCAAAATTTTATTTTGTTTTTGTCCTATAAGAGCGTTATTTAAATCATTTCATTTCATTGTTCAAAGTGTTTCTACACGAATTTAGGGATAAAAACAAAATAAAAAATCTATTATCAATGAAAAAGTTAAAGAAAGTTAATAAGAGCCAGAAATAAGATTCAATAAGTTATAAAAAATCAAAACCATATTTTTAAGCCGAAGCCCGGAGATAAAGACAGGACACCATGAGAAACCAAACAAAACAAGGATACTCAATAGCAGTTAACTAAACCACAAGCATGACAGAAGAAGATAGTATGAGCATGTGTCACCTGGACAGGGTGTAGTCCACGCTTGCAGCTTCCCAATCCCTCCACTGTAATCACATGCATCCCTTCTACAGAATACAGAGGAGCTAAGCAAGCATTGATAGCATAGTGTCTGAAAGAACATTTTCAATTTTCACACTAAAGTAGTAAATTTGATGTCAAGATACAAGAAAGAAGCGCTTCACACGAAGGATCATCAAAACATCAAGGCACAAGAAAGAGTGAAAGACACACTTACGAGCATTTCCTCGAGTTTCTATCATACTGAGAAACCATAACTGTGCAAGCTCCACAACCACCTTCCCCGCAGCCTAGTTTAGTCCCAGTCAGACCTATATCTTTTGTTCCAAAAAAGGTGGCAAACACATAATTAGGTTATCTTCACCATGAAGAAAAATTTACAACAACAATCCAAAATTGAGCACCTCTGAAATATATGAATCATGAAACGCCTTGACTTTGCAAATAAATAGTAACTAATAATACAATAAAAACACGTGTTCCAATTTTCTAGCGATCAATCAACAAATTCTAAAAAAAAAAAAAAAAAAAAACCTCTTCAGTTCATGAACCCAGCTCAAGAAGTTGCCATAATCGCACACAAGTGAAGTAAGATCGGGAACGGATCAAACAGGTGTGAATAAACAGCTGTTGAGCTATTACAACTTAACCAGTGCTCTCAAATATCCAATTCGAGTTCCAATTTGCTATAACCAAAAAAAAAAAAAAAAAAAACGATACCTCTGAGATACTCAAGAAGAGTCAAATGAGCTAATCCATCAGGTAACACTCTACGAACCCCGTTAACATACACGATAGCCTCATTCGACACCTTAAGATCGTGTTCTCCCTTTTCCTCCGTTTTCAACGATCCCATGGAAGCGAAACGGAATCGACCGAACGGAACAGCTTTCTTCTTTCGGTAACAGTAACAAACTCTTACGGTTTTTCACAGCACTCAGTTACTTCCACTTCATATTTGTGATCATAACCAAACAAATAAACAGCGATTCAATCTTCTCACTCCTACTCTGGGCAAAGGTGTCTCCAACTCACCTACGAAAGACGATTACGCAATAAACGAATTAAGAAATGCAACGTTGCACAAGAGCAGAGAATATAAAATTGAATAGTAAATATTAAAAAAGAAAAAGTGGAATAGAGTTTTGGCGCAATGGATTTGTCTAGTGAATCACGCCTTGTCTGATCGTTGTTGCGAAGAGGATATGTCACACTGTCTTTGCTACGTAGGATTGAAAAGACACACTATTAGGCGGTTATGGAACTTATCTTTCAGTACCATTAATATGCTGTCATAAAATTAAAAGTCTGCCAAATTTATCAACAAAAGGACAATCTAAATAAATAATATTGTTACAATGATATTTTCAATATTTATTACATATTACAATGATATTTCTATTTTCAATGTTTATTACATATTCACATGATCATTAGCTCTAAATAGCCAAGTTAATCTTTTATACCATATAAGTTTAGATTCTCCTACATATTAACATTTGTATCCGTGTCATTGTTGTGTCAAAAGAGGTATTGTATTAAATATTATAAAAACCATTACAAATTAAGAAATAAAAAAAATCATGTATTATATTTAGGCAGGTGAAAATTGTTAACAAATATAATCAACTCTTAAATTAAAAAAAATTATTATATAAAGATATGAGAGAAATGATAATCCCCTCCTAAGTGGAAAAATACATTCAACTTTATAGCTTGGTGCAATATTATAAAGAAGTATTCATTACGACAATTAATCTTAGTATTTGTTTAAGGATTAATTAAGTTTTATGTCCTATAGCAACTCAAATGCGTTTTTATTAAATCTTTTAAAGTATATTGAATGTATAAATATTTAAAACTTTTGGAATGAGTATGTGACAAAATAGTTATATTGACATGTTATTTTCCTTAAATGTGTTACATAATAATATTTTGTTGTAAAATAACATATTAAGAGATGGTAAAAATATTAGTGTTTGTCGATATTCATAAATTTTATCTTTGGAACACGTGTATTTATAAATGAGTCGGGTACAAATATCATGATATCTTTGTATTCATGGATATTTGTTATTAGCAAAAAAATAAAATAAAATATATATTTTATTAAGTTATATTTAATTAAAACTAAAATTAATTTTTATTTCTTTTTATGTTTTTTTTCAATTTTTTTTAGATTTAAAATTTGTAAATATTTTTTAAATCGATATTCAGCATGTAACAAGATCGGTAATAAGTAAATTTTTTTGTTGCAAGTTAAACACCAAATTGACATTATCCATATCTGACCTAATCCGACCTGTTTCATCCCTAAATATTATTATGAGAATCTCCTCTAGACGTTTCCATAGTTAACAGAAACAACTTCTAAAGTTAATTCAAATTATCAAACTATAAAATCATATAATTTTATTAGTTTAAACATATTTTTCACTAAATAAAACAAATTCTAGTGAGAGATGAGTGCTTCTTACAGTAAAATATTACCCGACAACATTTAAAAAATAGAAAGTAAGATAAGTATTATCTCATATAATTAACCAAAAATCTAACTACAAAACTTAATTGAAAAGATTGAAAAGTTTTAAATTTTTGATAAGAGATTCTAAAATTATTTAAATCTATATTTAAAACGAAAACACGAGATATTTAAATTTTTATCCTCCTAAAAAGAATAACAATGCAGTTGAATTGTTCTAAGACTTAATGCACATTTAGTTTAATTATTTATATAATATAGTCATTTATTTTCGTAGAAAGGACATAGGAGGAACAAACAAGGAATAGATGTGACCTTATTTTTGTTAACTTGTGTAATATAGTATATTAAAAAAAAGATAAATGATAGTAATAATATATACAGGTGTGAGACAAAGAATTGTGATAAATATCAAGAAACATGCGCCGAATCTGTCATCATCGCTGAATAAGGTTTTGCTTCAAGGGGTCTTGTGTGGGTAAAAATTTGGGCTTAGAATGCTCTGATTCAGAGGAATGAATGAAGATTTCCATGATAACTATGACCAGGAGCAAGAAAAGCATTGTTATTATGATGCCTTGCCACGACGAGAGAAGTGAGGTCCAATGGAAGAATTCATAGATAAGAAACCCTAGAACCCATAACCAACAAACCACAACCTGCATAAACACCAAAAGAAGCAATTTTTTTAGAAAAATATGTATAAAACATTTGGGTATAAAAAAGCCAGTAAATATTTTGTTGGAAGATAACATTTTTTCTAATGGAACTAATGACTAAAGGTTAAAATATGTGTTTCGTCCTTCAAGTTGTCCCTCAAATTTTAGTAAAATTTAGAATTAGTTCTTCTTCAAAATTTTTGACCAAATTAATCATTCATCTTTAAAAATGCGTGAATTTAATTCTTTTAACAAAATTTTGTTAAGTTTAGTTGACGTTTCAAGTGTATTTCATCATAGTATTTGAATTGTTTACCCTGTTTGACAATATTTTCGTTTCAATGTTAACTCAAATATTATCATAAAACTCGTTTGAAATGTCAAATAAACTTAACAAAATTGGGTTAAAAGAACTAAATCCACAACTAGAAGACACTACCCATAAAGAAACCCGTCTAAAATATCATAGCACCTTTTTCGATTCAAAATCAATAAATTTTTGAGTCCTCTTACTTATACTTTTTTTACTCATTTCTAATAAATTTAAAACGTCCAACTCATCTTGAATTCTTAAGAAAAGAGAATATGGCATATTGTTGTGCTGGCATCTTACCAAAACAGATGTTTTAGGCCGACGAATTTGTTGAAGTTCTTGGTCACTGAACATTTCTGTAGTGTTATATTTCTCGAGCATAGCATCCTGGTAGTTTACAAAACAAACATAGTTTGCACAATTATCATAGATTATAGAAAAGCTTTTAAGAATCTGACAATAAATATTTGAGTTGCGTTGTGCAAAAGTATGTGCGCTCTTGTGATACCTTGGCAACAAATGTGTCTTTGCACCATTGTGCAATGCCATCGTCTGTTTCTGGAAGTTCCACCATTTTCTGACGCTTAATTTGAACCTTCACCTGTGTAAAATCGAAGGAACTGTAGTAGTTTTTTCTGTTAGGAGTATCAATAGGCATTAGGCCAAACACATGATAAATTTATTGATTTTTATCAAACTTCTGAGAATGACTTTAATTTAGTTCATCACATAAAAATAAAGTTGTGTATAACATACAAAAGTTACAACAAAATCATTCATATTCGTGTGAGTATAGCATATTCAAGTTTGAATGAATGAAAAGAATGATGGAATCGTAGTAGAGAAATAGCAACAATTGTATAACTGAGACAGCATTGTGTATTTCCTCTCATTTAGCTTTTGTCAAGGTTTTCAGTTGGCTTACCGAACAAGAAATGCCTTTAAATATTCTCAACAAAGTAGGTGAAGCCTCACTTTTTGGAACTGCATATGTACAATCATAAATGGCTGGAACAAATGTCCGAAGGTTGTTAACTGCTGTGACAAAACCCTGAACAAAGACTGATATATATCAGCAAAAACATAATCAGAACGTGTGATTTTTCTGCAGCATTAACATCAAGTATTTATCATCTTAGGATAATTTGTTGCAACTCCGAAAGAGGATATAGATTATAATATATCAGTGTGATCTCCTAATACATTAAATCACCAACTTTGGTCACCTTAGTACGAGGAATCAAAACATTTCTAGGTGTTGGTAACCCTTTGGAAGCAGCAAACTCTTGAGCCTGTAAAAGCTTTGTCTGTGTGAAACGAGTGCCTTCAACAAAAAGGGCCAACCAAAAAGGCAGAGGCATGTGCTCTAGATGCTCAAAACCTGACTGCCACACAAAGGTCAAGACATGTATAAATCAAAGTGCTAGAGATAAAAATTGCACATGTACATTAGAAGTTGCTTATACCTTCAGTGATGTTTCATCTTTTTCCCAGCTCCTTTCTAGAAATATATATTCAGCAAACCACATTGACCAACCTAGAACCTGCATATATGCTATATATGTAATTTAACTCATGGTCGTATTAAGTGGCATCAATTTTTCAGGAGGGTAAGCCAGAGAGAATTTAGGGTTAAATATGTTTTTGGTCCCTAAACTTGGATGCTAAATTGAAATTCGTCATTATCCTAAACTTTGATACATTTTGATTCCAAAAGTTTAAAATTAATGGATCTAGTCCTTTTAAAATAAGACGTAAACTTTTTTGAGTTTGTTAAACCGTGTTTCATACTGACATTTGAGTTTGAATTTGTCAAATCAATGTAAACAATTCAAATATCATCTGATAACGTTGTTTAACACGTAAAGGAAAATTAAAGTTTGAGATAGACGAATTTCAATTTTGCATCATAGTTTATAGACTATAAACATATTTAACTCGAGAATTTATAATGATGTTTGTGTTTTCTTGTGCTTCACATACTGAAGGGTTCTATAGTAGTACAAATCAGTTCTGCTATATGATCTAGATATGAGCAAGATTACAAGTACTTTGGATTGATCTTGCATTATGCAGGAACTTACAAGATTTCCTGCTTTATTCCCACAACATAATCACTTATTTATTTTCCAGGAAAGTTCCATTTCAACTTAATGTTAATAGATTTAGAATTTTCAGCATGAAGCAGTTAAAGGTACAAAGAAAAAGCCATGATAGAATTCGTAAACTATAAAGATCAAAGAAAGAAGGATTTACAGAAACTCACAGGAAGATATTTGACTTCTTTCTTCATAATGGCTACTGTGCTACCAAGGCAACCACAGCGCTGTCACAAATAAATCTTATGTGTTCAATCAAAATATTTCAAAAAGCAAAGACACAATTTACTGCTAACATAACTAAATGACATACTTTTTTTCATTTTAATAAATTAGAAAAAATAGGCACCTGAGCCAAGACCCATCCAATAAGCCAATCAATGTCACTTCTGTGGTTGCAGATGAAAAGTGCATTTTCTTTGCCTACAATTTTCTCAGATGAACAAGAAAATTTGTGAGATACACTTTTTTCAACTACAGAATGAAAATACAAAGAGATAAAGCAGCATATAAATATATAAATAAGTAAAACAACGATTCATTGGTACTTAAGCTATCACCTTACCCATTAATTGAAAGGTTTCTGAATCTGTGTGTAGTTCAATCTACAATTAATCCAGAGTGTCAACTAGTTAGACCGTAGTGTGGATAATGAGACAGTTGCAGAAAGGATCATTGGTGTTTCTAACAATTACTAATAAACTACAAGACAAGCATCAGGGTCAAAATTGATGAGTCTTTCTTGAAATGATCACTAGAAAGACACAACAACAATGGAATACGAATCCAATCTACATAACAAATTAACATTACTTTCAACTCAAGATATGGATCTTCATTCTTGTCTCAAACTTAGACTCACTTGAATTTCCACTATAATTAATAGCAAATATGCATGGAATTAAGATAACTAATAACCTTGATTCCAGCCCACCAATCAACGAGCCATATGAGTTCCAACCACAGTGATTCTGTGAGCAATTTGTTTACTCTTCTGTAACAGTTCTTTGATATCGGACGGAGAAGGAGAAAGAAGATAGCCTACAAATGCATAATTCATGATGGAATTAGGTGACACAATCAACTAACCAAAAGTCTAAAGAAAAAAAGTGCCATTTTGTAAATTAAGTTCTATAGCCAAGCAATTTCGCTGTTTCTTTCCTTGAAGAAATTCTAGTACATATATACAGAAACAGTAAATCCCTCAAAAGAAGAAAATCAATGTCTGGCATAACAGAGGACTAAGAATCTCTCGCTCAAAAAGAGTAGCAGACACTTACATTGCATCCTACATTAATGTTTCATAATTTCTCAGTTTTGTTTTGTTATATTTTCCTTTGACCGATCAATGTGCGTGCAGATTAATTGCATTAAACACTGAACAGATCGCTATGAACATAAAGATGCAAAGGCTATTATCAAAAAAAAAAAAAACAAACAAAAAGAGGAAGAATGTGTTACCTGAATTATATTTACAATTAGACCAGAAAGGATGAAAAGAATGCCTAAAGGAAGAATAACAATAGTTGCTGGGAACGCCATGGTTCTCTGCTACAGACAAAACAAAAACTAAGAAGAGGGGAGAATAATTTGGGATGAAATTTAGATTTTTGTTATTGATGAAGATCTATGCCAAGTTGAATGAAGGTGTAGGTTAAGGACCAAAAAAGTAGCCATAAGTATCGTTACAAATGAAAACTAAATAAGCGAGTACCAGGTGGAATTGCTAAGTTGCGCTTCTTTAATTTGTGATGTAGAATAAGTTATTTAAACCAAGTAAAAGCACGTGGACGAATAAACTGGGATATTCTATCGTTGAGAGATAGGTACAAACGAAAATATAGTATAAAAAGTACATGTAGTAGGTGTTTTCTGTAATAAATTATATTAAAATACTTTTGTGTATAATGAAAAAGAATATAATTTTGAATTCTAAAATCAGACTTTTAGAGATATGAATGCTATATATATTTTAAGATTTTTTTATACGATGACACGTTCTCCTTTAAGTTGATAATATATTTTTTTTATGTCTTCTACGTGAAGCCGTAAATGAGTGTGAATCATATTTTTCATTTTTTGAAATTGGCTTAAATTTATTTTAATGCCATTATTGGTTATAAAATATGTAAATGTATCAAGTTTTTTTTAGTTTGTTTCATTTTTACATTTATTTGATGGGGTAAATAAGGACTCTATTACAAGTTTTGCTGCAAAGTCCTTTTTAAAGAATTATATACCCAAAAAATTAACTGAATAATTGCGACAGAGAACTATGTTAAGATTTTCCAAGGTAATATCTTCTTTTTCCAGTCAAAGAAAGAGATAAGATGATATTTTTCGGAGAGTTTCTTAATGTTTATTTAAACAAAAACTTTTATGCTCTTATTTAAACCTAATACTTTAGGTTGAGAATTGCTGAAAAGAAAAAGTTGTAGGCTTTGAATTGAATCCTTGACAATGGAGATGCAATGAAACAACCAGCACGGATAGATTCATACATAAATTTGAGTAGTCTTTTTTACGGTGAAACATGTAATATCTCATTTATTAGTGAAACTATTTAATAAAAAAATTCATAATTAATAACACAAAACAAATAAAATCCACAAACTAATATATATTATATTTATATAGTCATAAAAAATTATAACGGGTTTCTATTAAAATTGTACACATATCCTATCAAACTATCTCAAGACGAAAGCTAAAGGTTCTTCACTGTTCATTGATGCATCTGCATCATCCTCTGCGCACACCACATTAACAATAGAGAAGAAACATAACATAGGAAAATAGACAAGGTAAGATAGTTGAATAAATGATACAAATACATTTTAAACATTTCTCATGCATACAAGTTTCATTTTAGAATATAAAACACAATCACTAAACATATCATATTATAACTCAAACTCTTCAATTCGATACTATCCAGATAAGTGCACTTGAATTAGACCTATGAAGTCAAGCCTTTATGGTGATATGAACTACTCTATCGAGATGCTCTACTGAACTATCACTTGCAAGGTTAAGTTAATCCTTGTTACAATCATAAGAATAATGGAATCATTCTTATGATAGGACCTCTTGTTGCTCTCACCACCTAACCATTCTCCTTTACATGAGTATGAATAGCTAGTAGAGTCCAGGATAGCCTCACAAAATGGAACAATCCTAATCTTAAGGCACACCCTAATGAACACACTTCATCAATGGAATTCCCTCCCCGAAAATACCTTACAACAACTCAAAACATACCTTTATATCATAATATAAACCAATCATATACTTTACTTCACAAATTCACAACATTCAAAGAAAGCAAAACAACCAAAGTGAAAACCAGCAAAATAGAGCATTTAGCACCCAACACTAAAGCTCGGCATTATTTGCCTCGTAAAAATGTGCGTTCAGCGCCAGCATGCCAACGCTCAGTGTCATGGAGCTAAAATGCTCCCAAACCTATAGTGGTCTCTAATGCTTAGCACCAATTAATTCATAAAATGTGGTGCTTAGCAGTGGAGAATGACACACAACATTATATCAGAAAATGGTAGATGCATTTTGTGATTTTTAGTTGAACTGAACATGTTTCATAGTTCAAATTGGCATTCCTCTTTTAGGATTGATCCTTAAGAGTTCTTATAACACAAAAACTTATGCCTAATTGACCAATGACTCAGATTCAATTTTATCCTAAATACCACAAGATCAATCAACAACATACAACAAGAATTACAATTTCAATTAAACAAGATCAACCAACCAAAAATCATACCAATTCAGACTTTATCAATCAATGCAACTGCACAAATCATAAATACTCAATTGAACATAAATTTAAGGCTAGCTTCTCTTACCTGGTGAAATCACTCAACCGACTTTAACAACACCAAAACCTCTCTGAAACCACATGGTACTCTATCTACACATAGAAATACCACATAGACGATCAGATTATACCATTATGATCATTCATCAACACAAAGCCAAAAAGAAGACTAGAAGGACACATGTCACCTCAAAGAGAGACACATACAAGGAAAACAAAAATTAATCAAAAGAAGAGTGGGAAATCAACTTACTCAAGCAGAGAGATTGATCGGTCAGACTTGAAGATCTCGCCCGAGGATCACACAGGTGTCTTTGGTCTTCAAAGAGACGATCACATAGTTAGAATTCATAGAGAGAAGGAAGAGGGTTCTAAAGAATTGGTTATTAGAGAGATGAACACACTTAAGATAATAAAACTCATTTATGAAACTTCTATTATACTTAAGCATTTTATTATTACAATAATTGAGTTTCATTATTTTAAACATAGCTATTCTAAAATATTTTTTTTAGGTGGTTTCAAAAACATATCACTCATTAATTCTTGCATAATGATATTCAAGATTTAGTTTTATGATTATTCAAGTCTTTTAGGTTTTAAAAATATTAGATAGAGAAGAAAATAGTGATTTAATTATTCATTTGATTGGTACAGTTAAAAATTTATTTATTTTTAGTTTGTGCTTTTAAAAATATTTATTTTTATATTTAGGGTTTGCTATGAAAGATTAAAAATATATATTAAAACTAAATTTATGTTTAAAAGGATTAAAAGAAAACAAAGTCTATATAACTGCGGGGACTAGAATAGTCAAAACTACTTAAAATATAATAAAAGAAATTTGAAAGGTTACATATTTGAAAGGTCGTCTTCGAACTTGTGAGATCTCTATCTTCAACCTAAAGACAACATCAAAATAGGCATTAAAAGAGGTAAAAATTTCAAGTTACCTGAATGAAGATTTTGTTTTGATAGATTTGAAGAGGGCTCTCTGACGATCACAACCCCAACCTTTGGTCATAGAAGGGATGAAATATGAGTGAGAAATTAGATGAAGAAGAGGGAGATTTGTATAGAAGAATGAGTTTTGAAAAAGAAACTTTGTATTAATGACTTTAGGATGACTAATTTAGATTTTTTTTTAAAAAAAAAATAGGAGTTTTATGGTTGTACCATAACTTACTTAAAACAAATGAACAAATTGAAAATATTAATCCAATCCCCAATTTGAATAATTGATTAAGTATAAAAAAAAAGATAATGCTAGCCAATGCCTTAAAGACATTGGTTAAGGAATAATTAATGCGCATTGGTTTCATTATTTTTACATTGAAAACTGGAATTATTAAATACATTAATTAAAATAATATAAATACATATGACTGATTTTATAAAGATAAAATTATCCTTTTCAATTTTTAGACAGTAAATTTCTCATAGAGAACAAAGACTTTGAAAATTTTAAAGTCTTTACCAAAAAGTAAGAAAAACTTTTTGACACTCGAAGAGTCTGTCACCGAAAACTTCAAATTGTTTTTTTCATAAACTATTTAGATATTTAACATTATTTCTTTATTCATTTTCTATTAATTTAAATTTTCTTATGTTTAATTATATTTAATTTTTAACAATATTAAAATATAATTATTTTATTATTTAATTGATTTTTAATTTTTACGGGTGAACTTTAAATAAAATATGAAATACCCGGACATTTTTGTCATTTAAATAAAATAAAATTGTATTAATGATTATTAAGTCATATTTTATTTAATATCACATTTAATTATATATTTTTATAAAATTTAATTTGTATTAATTATCCTTGACCAATGTCCTAAAGATACCACCTATTAGTGACACACTAAAAAAAATTTAAAATGTTATAGATTATTATCTAAGAAACTTTATAGTTCTCCTTAACTCACATAACACTAGGTTAGAGTGAAACTATAATTAAATCAATAAAAAATGTAATAATTTAAATAACAATAATTTTAATTATGATAATTAAAAGCAGGAATTGTTCGTTGCATTTCACTTATCATTTATTATTGTAAAAGGAAAATTAGAAATAATTTTGTTCTTCAACTTTTAATTATTTTTTTTTGTGCATTAATAATGAACTTTACATTTCATTAAATAAAAGAAGCATCAATGTCTTTCAATTCGTTTAAAAATGCAAAGTTGAATAAAAATAAAAAGTTCTTATTAAAAAATAAGTATAAAATAAAAGTCTCACGATAATATATATATATATATAAATATATATATATATATATATATATATATATATATATATATAAATATATATATATGAGAAAGTCGAAAAACAAATATAAAAAAAAAATATCTATAAGCAAATATCTATAAACTCTAAGTTTAAAATTTCAAGTTGAACGTGACATTGCTTTTTAGATTTATTGAGTTTGTTCTTTGAAGAAATCCCAATACCTTTTAAATCTCATTTTTTATAACTTCATAAAAATATTTATTTTACGTATAAATAGATAAAAAAAATTAACCGGTTGTAATCTTTAAATATACAAAAATATAATTAATTATCAAATTTTCAACATAAAATGAAATTCATCATATTGCTTTACACTTATTTAATGATTAAATAGTATTTTGTTGCTAAAGCAAAAAATCTATATCACATACATTTACTAAAAAAGAAAAAAAAAAGAATAAATAGCAGTTATTGTTATTTAACAAAGAAATTGAAGACAACAAATATTTATTTACTTTATATAAATAATAATATAATACTACATATATAAGAAAGCATGCATGTTAGAAGTAGTGTTTAGTAAATATTTTCTTTTAAAATAAGAAAAAAAGAAAATCCAGTAGCAGATCGAGTGAGCGGTGTTCTTCCTTACAGTGGTATCGGCGCGGAGGCAGAGCAGAGGAACGATGGCGGCGGCGGCGGCGGCGTCGCAGGGGTATCACCAACCTTCGACAATCGAGGAAGTGAGAACCCTATGGATTGGGGATTTGCAGTATTGGGTGGACGAGGCTTACCTCAGCCACTGTTTCGCCCACACCGGCGAGGTTCTCTCCATCAAAATCATCCGCAACAAGATGACGGGCCAACCCGAGGGTTACGGTTTCGTCGAGTTTGTATCCCACGCGGCAGCGGAGCGCGTGCTCCAGACCTACAACGGCATGCAAATGCCCGGCACCGAACAGACCTTCAGGCTCAATTGGGCCTCTTTCGGCATCGGTGAGCGCAGGCCCGACGCGGGCCCAGAACATTCCATCTTCGTGGGCGATCTTGCGCCCGACGTAACCGATTATCTTCTCCAAGAAACCTTCCGGGTCCACTACCACTCCGTTCGCGGCGCCAAGGTCGTCACGGATCCCAACACGGGCCGCTCCAAGGGCTACGGCTTCGTGAAATTCTCCGACGAGAACGAACGCAACCGCGCCATGACCGAGATGAACGGGGTTTATTGCTCCACCAGAGCCATGCGCATTAGCGCCGCCACGCCCAAGAAAACCACCGCTGGTTACGCCGCGCCCGCGCCTGTCCCCAAACCGGTGTACCAGATTCCGGCGTACACTGCGCCGGTTCAAGCTCAACCTCCGGAGTATGATGCTAATAACACTACCGTGAGTTAGTTATGCAAAAGATGGACCAAAGAATAAAAAATATACACATATGCGTGTTTATATTATGTATGTGTGTGTGATTTTCATTGTCTCGGAATGTTTCACTGACATGACTTCTTTTTGCAGATTTTTGTTGGTAGTTTGGATCTTAATGTGTCTGAAGAGGAACTGAAGCAAAACTTTCTGCAATTTGGGGAAATTGTTTCTGTTAAAATTCCGCCTGGCAAGGGATGTGGCTTTGTTCAATTTGGGACTAGGTTCTCTTCTATTTCCCTAGTCTTTTGAACATGTTTTAGTTCGAAAAAATAATTGTCTATGTTTTTCTTGTGGCATCAATCTTTATTTATTTGTACTTATTTATTGAATATTGATTGTATTGTATTGTATTACACACTGGTTCTTGTGTTTACCGATCCCATATCTTGTGCCTGCTGCAGAGCATCTGCTGAAGAAGCTATTCAAAAAATGCAGGGAAAGATGATAGGCCAACAAGTGGTCAGGATTTCTTGGGGTAGGACCCTAGCTGCTAGACAGGTGATTTTACTTTTAGAAATGATCCCTTGCTTGATAATTTTGTATTTATTTAAAGGTTTTCTTGCTGTAGCCTCGTGCATTTGTGATACATTATGAATTACAATCTGTATAGTCTTTCAAAATATCTAGGTTGTTAATATAGCATCAACTACATGGTTTTGGATTCTCCCGAACATTTGTGAGATCGTGAAGGTGATCTTCGGTGATGTGTGAATGCCTGATGAGAGAGGGATTTTGAGAACTTTTAAATGAACTGGTAGAAAAGAATGAAAAAAAAAGTTATATTGTAGAAATCATGTGCAGAAATTATTACTAAATGGTTAGTTAAAACTGCAAACTGTCATGTAGATCTTATTTGGGAATGTATTTATTTATTGGGAGGATGACAAATTAGTGTTTTATCAAACGTGTTTATCTTTATGTATGTTTTTTAACAATAGCAACCCCCATGAGACAACTATAAGTTTCATTTTAACTTTTACCTAAGCATTTAGTCCTCTTGTGTTGTAAATCTGAATTATCATCCTTGAATGAAAACATTTTTAGTTAGGAACTATAAATGAAGGATGATAGCATCTTTAAGAGCTATATTGTTAAATGAGATTATTTATTAGGAGTTATTCTCACTCTCCTTGAATAACAAGGTTTATCCTTGTTTCTATATATCAAGCATTTAATTTTTTTTTTGTTTCCTTGCTATATATTTCATAATTTTTATTAAATTTGATTTGATTTTTCAGTTAGTCCAAAATAATGTTCTTCTTAATCATCCCAAGCCACTCTCTTTTTTTAAAAAAAAATAAAATTGTAAATTGAATTCAATATTTTAAAACATATTATCAGCAAATAAAAAACACCTTGTCTCATACTAAAATATAGTTTCTATTTAAAAAAATTTATTTATACAAGTTTTAATTATAATGTAATTTATAATTGTTGTAGGAATTACCTGCTGGGTGGGGACAACAGATGGATCCAAGTCAATGGAATGCGTACTATGGGTATGGGCAGGGTTATGAAGCATATGCTTATGGGGCAGCTCAAGATCCTTCATTGTATGCATATGGTGCATATGCTGGCTATGCACAGTATCCCCAACAGGTATTCCATTTAATTTTAAATTTAGTATTCTTTGCATAATGCATTGATTCCTGTGCAGAGAACTATTTTATTGATTGTTTATTTTTAGGTTGAAGGTGCTCCAGACCCAACTGGTATGGCTCCACCTACCATGGAACAAAGGGACGAACTGTATGATCCCTTGGCAATGCCTGATGTTGACAAGTAATTAATTATTTCTCTTTTATTGTAGAATTCTGATTCTATACTTGACTTTTTTTCGTGTTGTTATCTAATGTGCCTTCAAAATACATATGATATATTTTAAAATATTAAAATCAGTGTTCATTAGTGTGTATTTTGAAAACACTGTAAAGAAGAACAACACAGACAAATCCAATAGAGAATTTCTTCTAATGTATATCACCGTCTTTGCTTCTTGAGTGTTGCTGACCAGATGTTTGATTGTGTTGGGCAGGTTAAATGCTGCATACCTCTCAGTACATGGCAATGCCATTTTAGGGAGATCGCTATGGCAAAAATCCTCTTCCTCATCCTTTGAGCAAACTTAAGATATATTTGTAGTGTCTGTTCCATGTGCATTATATGTCAAAATACTCTGCAACTGCACCCACAAATTTAATCGGCATAGGTTTAACTCTTGTCAATACATACTGAGTTCATCCCAAATGCATTTCTCCCTTAAAATCAGTCTTTCTGGTGTAAATAATGAAAATTTATAATAGTCAGACAAGGAGCATTCCATTAAATCATTAATAATAACCCATACGAAGAATTATAGAATTAAAACCATTTTTTTTCTATCATGGGAACAAAATTGTGTTATTTTCATCTTTTAAAAAGTTTATATATATATATATGTGTGTGTGTGTGTGGTCTTTTTAAAGTTTAAATATGTTTTTTATTTGTTAAAACTGCTTTTTCGTTATTTTTATTATTAAGAACTTTAAAAAATGTATTTGTTTAGAGAAATAAAAACAATATGAAATTAAAATAAAAGAATTAATATATTTGATAATTCAGAGGTACGGAAAATGCACTATTCATGTTCATTTTTCCTCAGCTTGAAAGGAGAAAAACAATAGAAAATTATTCTGGAAAGTTTATTCTATAAAATAATATTAATATTCTGGAATGGTTATTTTGAAAATTTTAATCAATTTCTTATAGTTCAGTGTTTTAAAAATCTAATTCCAAAAAAAGTTTGTTCTGAAAAATTATATATATTTAGGAAGTTCATGTTAAAATTCTGTTCTGAAAATTCTAAAAAACAATATTCTGAAAAAAAAAATCGAATCAGATAATTCAAAAGTCATCTTTACAAATAAGATGATTATTTTAAAAAATATATCTGTAGTGCTGAAAAAAAAGTCATCTGAAACCCATCTAGAATCATAACCCAATCCACTAAGATAAACACGAATTGAACACGAAACCACACACTACTAGCATTGAACACGAAGCCACAAAGACATAATAGCATTGAATACGAAGCCACAGACACATCATAGCATTGAACACGATAAGGCAAAGTGTTTTTTTTTTAAGAAAATAAAATAAATATGATAAATATAAGATTAAGATTAACTAAATATAATTTTACAAGTAATTTGCCTCCAAGATTCACTAAAAATTTGAATACTTAATAATTTTTCACAATTCTACTTATTTTGATTATGCATGATTTAATCATACTCCAACGACGACATTCATTGACATAAAAACCCCTAAAAAACATCAAATAGTATTTCCTTATTATTTTCATGAAATAAAAATAGAATGATTTGTAAACCATAATTTCTTACATTTTTTAACTACAATTCATAAAACTAAAGTAATAGTAGGGGCGGTTGAATCCGTCACCGTCACATGATCTGAATTAAAATTGTAAAAAAACATGTAAAAAACGTCATTAGTAATTCAGCGGAAAGGATTACATTGATTATACAGATACAGTGTTAATTTGCTTCAATTTTAAGATACCAAACCGAACTTTTAATAACAATAAAATAAAATAAATAAACAAATAATTAAACTTATGAGAAAAAAATGCGAATATTTTCATTGAACATCAAATGATCAATTATTTTAAAGTATCAGAATGAAATCCTTAAGTTATGATGAATTTAAAAATAAACTGTGAGCAAAATTTTTATGAAAACGTAACTTTTTCCTAATAACAGGAGGTAAACTCGTGAGTCTGATTAATCTCCCTTAGCACTCGATTGACTCACTAAAGAATAAAGTAGTCTCAACAAATATTGTGACTTCTTGCCCAGGAGTAAAATATGAGAATGTTGAACTATTTTGTAATGCTCATTTTCCTACATCAGATATTTTGAGAGCCAAGGTAGATCTTTGCAGTCTCTCAGCGCAAAGGCCACATCATCACTGCCAAAAGATGAATTAAACTAGTCAAATCAAAGAAACCAACTTATATGTAGTTCTTAAATAAATAGATAAGAAATTTATGTCTAAAAACATCATTTGAAGAGGTTGATTCCTTGATTACTGGACTATGGCTAAACATAGAACTCTGACTCACATCACATGCAAAAGAAAGCAAAATAGTTTTCGGATCAAAACTGCAAGATAATTCTGTCATTTGCTTGAGCAGAATCAGCTGAAGAAATTATGAGCTTTCAAAACTAACCTAGGGAAATTAAGCTGCAATTTCTGCAACTTGTGCTTGGAGCCTGCTTCACATAAAATAATCCTGCATTCACCTAGCTTACAGCTGCATAAAAAGAAAGGAATAAACGCATGTTAGCATGAATCACATACACTTAGTCTGTCTGCAGTTCAATATTGTCTTCGGATATCAATGTCATTTCAAGTAGAATGAAGGGCGCAAGAAAATACTACAGAAGTCTTACCCAACTTGCAGAAGAGTATCGTATCCAGGAAAAACTTCTCCGTTGCTGACACATAGACATGAAACCCTCATTGCCAACTGCATTGCAAGTAAAACAACCCTAAGTGAGGAGACAATACAAATGAACCTTTTATTTCGATTTTCATGGATATAGATTTGGGGAAGGAGATAACATGGCGGAACCATAGCATTGGTGAAAGAATAGAGCAAAAACTTAGACACAGATTCATAAGACTTTGTATGTTCTTTGATAAAAATTGGAGATATTGTAATCATTTACAAACCTTTATCATATGAATTACCAAAGTGAAACTTTATTTTTGATTAGAGATTCTAAGTTCTGTCAGAATGGTTATTGGTTAATCAACACCAATCAAATGAGCTTTCAATAAATCATATTCGTATAAGAAAGCAAATATCAGAATATAAAATCTCCAAGGCCCCTAGATTTCATAACTTGTCAAATATGCATGCAATCAAAATACTAGAGGTAATTTTGTTGAGATGAATACCTGGTGACTGACATTTAAAGGTGAACTAACCAAGTATGGTCAGAATGCAATCGAAAACAAAATAACATGAACAAACTTCCGGAGCTTACCTTTTCAAAAGTGGTTTCCCCCATTCCTGTATTATAAAGCTCGTGTACCATAGCTGTCAGGAAAATTTTGCTCAATCTGGAACAGCTTTTCATCATCTTCAAAAAGAAATAATGAGGTCAGCATTTTTCGGCCAGATGAACAAATGTATAAAAGGTGATTGAGATTGTATTATATAAACAACAGTGCTAACATTGATTTCCTATTATGTCCTATAATAATTGGTCCCATGTATGACAAACTAAAACAACATTCAAATTATTCTATTGATAACTCTAACCCCCGATCATATAAAACAGAATAAGTTATTCGTTCTTGTTATAATCTTCAATTGAAGAAATAGATCAATTTTGCTATTTGTCAAGGTCTGTGTCCAAGTTACACTAGCAACAATGTATCAGATGTCACAGATAGCATGTACGTCCCAAGACTTTCGTTCACTGTCCATGCCCTATGGCATCATCTAACATTCACTAAAATAAAGGTACTTCAATAAGGACCAAGAAATAAAGCAGTACATAGCAAATTTCAACTCACTTGAATATGAGGTGCTTGGAACATTTCTTGAATGGCTGCTTCAACATCTACCATTCCAACAAGTACCTTTCCTAGAGAGCATATGCAAATGAATTAGTGGGCAGCAGCACTTCGACTAAACTCAAAGTAAGGAGTTTATGCACGCGGTTGATGATCATAGTTTAGATTTAATAAAAAGTAATTCAAACACTTCATTATAGAAGACAGAAGATGGAACAATGTCAGAATTGTAAATCAATATCAAGGATACACACCTAGCAACAACACCAATATATTGAATTTAAGTGGTTTTCATAAATTCATGGTAATATCAAGCACCGATATACATGCAATTTCTGGGCAGAGACCAAACATTCAAAACTCTAATTCTATGCTTATAATATAGGATGGAGGGGTTGTTATGTAAAGCATGGAGTGGACAAAACGATTATACAGCCATGATCTAACTAACTAGCCATCATCAACCACTGCATTAGAAGGTCATCAACTATCAATGTAAGATTTATGATGTAAAGTATATGCCTGGACCGAACCAAAAGCAAGCATTTAGGTATATCTCTAACTGTTAATATTTCTCCACCTCCAATTACCATTGCAATTATGCAAATACAATGAAAAGAAATTGACTTAAAATGAGATACTCCTTGAGATTGTAGACAATGCCCAAAAATAACACCGAAGAAAACATACCATTAACACACAATACAAACTTCAATTAACAAAATCTAAAAGGCAGGAAACATTTCGATCGTGATGACAGTAACGATAGGGAAAATTTATATAAGGCATGCTAAAATACCTGTAGTAACAAGATCAGGACTAGAAATTGACTTCTTCATTCGATAATCTGCAATTTCGGCTGCACGTCTGCATATCTCCAAAGCACGACGTGCATCTCCTGAGATAGCTGCAACCTGAATAATCAAACACCATCTTGGATGTTAACCAACAAATATATCACAAAAACAAGTGTCCACTGTTTATGAAAGACCAGAAAAATTCAATCTTCAAAATGTCAGGGACTAACCTTTCTTGAAGCAAATTCTACAGCTTGCTTTTCAAATACATCAATTCCATTTAGGCGACTTGAGATGATTTCTTGAAGCTGGTGAAAATTATATGGGCCAAAGCAAAGCCTCTGAATTCCCATTCTGCTTGATATACGAGGAAGTAATTTCTCTGGAAGATCCATAGTATTTGCTATCCCTGAATTGATTACATTAGTATTGAAGAATAAATTTGTGCAATTCACAAAAGGCATCAAGTTGTTATAATCATTTGGTTTCTTGTTTGCCCACTTTTTAAATTATTTCTGCAAACTAGAAAATAAAAATACAGTAAAAACAATTCAAAACTGCATTGTCTTACCTATGACTATTAGTTTGGAATGTGGCTTAGTAGGCCAGTCAAGAATATTATACAGAACCTGTAAAAAAAGAAATGTCCAGCATAATGTCATTATATATTTTAAAGAATGTACCTAGTGACAAGTTTCCTGCAGTAAGATTTGTAGATTACCGATTGGTTTCTGGTTACTAGAAGATCGAGTTCATCAATAAGCAAAATACATGGTCGATCAGCCTCATCTCTGATTTTCTTTCCTTCTACAAATCTCTCATTCAGCAAGTGGAGAGCCTTTTTCCAGCTGACCCTATGTCCATTCAGAGCCTCGTATATGACCTGAAAGGATATCAAAACTATAACAAAATAACCAAGGAATATGTATGTTATACTATCTAGACAAAAATTATGATATACTTCATGAACTTTACCCGATAAATATTCTCTGGTGATGCCAACTTCAAACCATTAATCTCCACAAATGTGTATGGTTTGATGTTTCCAGCATCAACTTCTGACTTCAAGCTCCTCATCACCGATAGTACACTCATTGTCTGTAGTTACACATGGATAAAAGGAATAAACAAGAATTGTTTGGCGATACCCAATTGTATAGTAGACTCAAGAAATAAAACAGAAGATCAACCGAGGATACCTTGCCAGTTCCGGGAACTCCATGAATGTAGAGGCAACCTCCCAGACATTGATTGTCAGAAATAGCACCTTTGACGAATGTAGTTATCTCCTCCATTTCTCTAAATAAAATCATTTTTTTATTATTAACTTCACAGATAGATATAAAATATTGATATTCATATTCAAACCTAAACATACTTGTTTCTACAAGGTAAAGATTTAGGTAGTGATGCCAATAACAGTGTAGCCTTTGCTCTCTCAAGATCGGTCTGTTTGTGAGACCTTACGTGCTGTGGAATTCTTTTGGTGCCTATCTTCTGAAGTCCAAAGAACCGTCCCTTGTGAAGATTCTGTGTCATTCACACATTTGTTTTCTTTAGGAAATCACAAATACTAAAAATGAAAAATATGGCAAAATGCACAATAATATCCATACTGCAGCCAAGTGGTGGCCTTTTGATGGCTGAGATAGTCCATCTTTAGTGTTTTCTTCTTCGTATCCAACATCTTCATCTGTATCAGAGTCTGATTCATTGTCAAGGCCCCAGTCTTCATCACTGTCAGTCCCTTCACCATTCTATCATACAAGAATAAACTCATGAATACTCGAACTGTTAAATGGTGAACTTTTTTCTTTAGGGAGAATGATCTTGATACTACTCTGACATGATTACCTCTCTTTCATTGTCAATATCAGCAAGACGTTTGAAACTGTGCCAATTGATATCATACTCGTATTCACATAAGAAAACATCATCTCCCTCATTGCTAGCGTTAGCATATTCTTTAGGGGTCATAACATAGCAATGTCTAAGGACAGACTCCATCTGCGTAAATATGAGAGAACTCGATAAAGTACAGAAATTTTTAAAATAGCCAAGAAAGAATAAAAGAACATGCTAGATTCAACTTATTAAATATTGAGCTCGATAGACAAGAAGTTCAACAAGAAAACCTTCATGTAAATCAACAATTTACTATCAGTATGCAACAGCTAAAACCTGGTACCTCAATGTCCGCAAAGTCATTAGTTCGGTATAGCTCCCTTCTCAGATTATGAGGCTGCCTCCCAACAGAAGTCTCTTCCGGGATTGTATACCAACGCACCCGACACCAATAGTTGCCGTCCACCTCTTTCCATATGCTACTCAAATACCCAATTGGCACAAACCTGGTTAGTATTCAACAAAAGAAAAAAGAAACCAAGTGTGTCTAATTCCACAGCAAAAGACATTGCATACCTTTCAATATGAGCAGCCCACAAATCACTCGAAAGAAGTTTCTCCCTCAGAGTTCTAACCACTTTCTTCCCCACCGGAGGCTTTGGAAGATGAACCTCCTTGCCGGTTCTCCGAGCCTCACAGAACCCACATATCCAATCCCCTTCAGGAACATCCTTCAACGGAGGCCTCAAACATTTCAAATGAAACCCATTCAAACAATCGTCACATTCAATCAGGACATCGTTGTTTGTCAAGAAACACATCCTACACAGCTCAACTTCGGGATCTTCATCATCGGACGAAGCATCTTCTCTCCTCTTGACGTAAACGTCATCCCCCACTTCAAACTCCCCCCCATCAAAAATCACCTTTTTGTAATATTGGCGCCTCGCAGGCAACTTTGAACTCCTTTTTTCATTCTCCAATTTCCCCCTTTTAGCTCTGGTAACCACACCCTTCTGCTCACCCTCCCTTTTCCTCTTTGAGGTCTTCTCCGAGGAAGCCGGCGTCACCGGAGCGAGAGAAGCTTCAATTGAGCTCTTCCTATACTTTTCCTTCGATGCACCATTCTTCATAGCTGATTCTTTAGTGGCGACTTTGACTTCGCCGGAATCATGCCCGACATTATCGTTGATTCTTTGATTTCTCCTTTTGGGAGTTGTGAAGGAGATTTCACAAGGTGGGTTGGGAGATTTGGGAGCATCGAAGAGGAGGGACTTGGCGCGTGCGGATCTGCGCAGATGTAGGGTTTGTGGAGTGCGTGGAGTTAAAGCGGGTGAAGATTTAGCATTGGATTGGGATCGCAATTTGCATTTGGAAGGAGTTGCAGCCATTGAAGAGTGAAAGATTGAGAAAGAAAGAAGCTAGCTAGCTAGGGCTGAAAGAAGAGTGAGCAACAATGGTGGTGGTGCTTGCAACTATCAAAATTGGCGCCAAAAACTTTTCTGCTATTATTTATAGAAAAATTAGGCTTTTACTTTCTGCACCCCATGATTACTAACTGTACCGTACTAACATTAAAAACACTAAAATACCCAAGTAGGATCTTATAAGAAATATAAAGACCTTATACGAAAAGCTAATTCATTTTTTTTAGGTAAGATGTTTTCTTTAAAAGTAGATTTACAAAACCTATTTACTTAAATAAAATAAAATACACATAAAAAAATCTTATTTTATTTTAAAATGTGATCACTCTTACCATGATTTAAGCTATTAATTATAATGAAGCAATTTAAGTAATTTAATACGTAAAGGCAGTGATTCCTTTAATTTATCTGATTAGAAATTTCAAAAATATGTATATGATTGACTGAGTGTGCTTTCAAAAAATAATATTTGATTTTAAGCTTAATAGTATATGTTAGAATTTTCAAATAATTATTTATGGTCAATCAGTTTGTCTCATCCCATTCTCAGAGTCGATGAATCAATTAAAAAAAATTCAAGTTAAAACGGTCGGATTAATTTATTTTATCACTTATTCAAATTAGGAAAACAATAAAATGTGACAAAATTACTATATAGAATAAATACGAATACAATATAATATTCCCTATTATTATATAAACTTTATTATCATTGTTATTAATATGGTAAAAGATATAAAATTAGAATAATTTTTAAGATTTGTTCGTATTCATATTATATCGAAAAAAACAAGTTAGTCATTGATACATGATACCACTTAAATTATTACAATTGGTTAATTTAAAAATTATCACAATTGGTTTTGATTGATAATTATTATGTGAAAAAATCCGATATATTTGGAAGTGGGTAAATACAATAGTTCTATTACAAAAATAAGTATTTAGATGGTAGGGATCAGACAGGAGCCATTAAACAATAAACAGTTAACTATTGTAATTATTCATGGTTTGATATTGCCATATCAATTATACAATGTACAAAAAAAAAACATTTATTTTGATAAACAAAAATTGTTTAATGAAAATATTGAAAATGGCTTAAAACACCGAGTTGAATAAAAGAATTTTCAGATAAAAGGTTTGATCTAAAGATCGTAAATAGTAAGGAAGAAAAACTAAAAAAGGAAAAAGAAAACAAAAACTAAGCATATTTTTCATATTTGTGTGATAAGTCATGGACTCTAAAGAGATGAAAATCAAATATGATATCTAAGTATTGAATGAAGGTCCACACATTAAATATAGAAGTGTCAAATAAACCCACCTAACAATAATTTGCCAACTTGACGGAGTTGGATAATTTTTAATTTTTCATTAATATAAAAAATAGTTTTTTTTTATTAATCAACACCTTTAATTTAATTTTCTATTATTAATTATGAATTAATTTAATATGTAAAGACAATAATCTTTTTAATTTATCTGATTAAAAATATTAATTATAAATTGAAGATTTATAAAATATTTATATATATTTTTAATAATATATATATATATATATATATATATATATATATATATAAAATAAAAAATAATAATTTTATTTTTTGAAATTTGGTCGTGAGTCAAAATTAAGTTCACGTCATTGTAATAAGTCTATTTTTCCATCTCACTTGTAATGGGTTAATAGTGAACCGAAATGATATAAAATCACATAATTTATCATCTTTAATTGAATTAATAAAAGTTATATTAAACAAAAATACCATAGATCGAATCTAAAATTTTTGTAATATTCTCCTTTTATAACTATATTATTATATAGATTTTATTATAACCATTATGATAAAAGATATATAGCAACAATAATAATAACTTTGAAATTTATAATAATCCATATATCTTTTAAATAAAACAGAAAATAATTTAGATATTTATATATTATAGGAGTCAAAGTATTATAATTTAAGATTATGAAATGATTTTGATGGATAATTAATATATACATATGTTTTATATCATTTTGAAATACAACAATTTTAATAAATAAATAAAATTATTTAAACTCCTTTTGTTGTCAGATCGGAGCCGATGAACAGTTAACTATTGTAGTTACTGATGGTTGGTTGAACTATGTAAATAAAAAGTGACTCGACCTCATCCTTTTATTAAATGGATATTCGTATTTTGATACTATTCTCTTTTTTCTATTATCATTTTAACTATTATTTTTTCTTTTCTTTAAAAATATAAAAATTAATTTTTGTTAAAGATTATATTATTTTTATACAAGTTGTCAAATGATCCTCAATTAATGTGAAAAAGAACCTTTTTCTTTATTGAAATTCACTTCGTTACAACTTATTGCTTCTGATCTAAATATAGAAACTGAGATAATAAACATGGTGGACCTAATACATCTTCTCTGCACTTCCTCACACTTAATACTATGTACTGTTGCATTCATTTTTAACTATATTGTTGTTGCAGTAGTTCTTGGCATCATTGCACTGTTCCATCAGAATTTCAAAAATAAAGAATTTTCTATCTGTCATGTCCCTTTCTGGTGTTCAAGGCCTTCTGCTTCATTTCATCTCCGAATTTAATGATTTTTACCAATCCACAAATTTTTCACTTCTTGTTTTTATTGTCTTTTCAGTACAAAACAACAAAATGTAGAATCAAAATAGCACATGCAGAAGCAAATAGAATAAATACACTTATTTGAGCATAACAAACTTAGAAATCACACTGGGTAGGAATGATGATCCTTAGTAGGGGCTCACTGGAAATAGACGAACACAATGCAGATCAATTAGAAGCATAAAACAAGGATCGTTTTGAGTTCTTTAAGCCAAGCAGAACTAGAAGTATTCCAAGATAATCCAAATTGTAAGAGACCTCAAGTAGTTGGAGCTTGTTAAGATTCCATGGAGGAAATCTGTACCAAAAATCAGTGAAGTAACTTCTTCTGGCCACAGCCTTATGGTGACTGAACGCGTCAAAGGAGAATTTCCCATGGTACTTGCCAAACCCACATTCTCCAACTCCTCCAAATGGCAGGGTATCTGCTATGTACTGCACAAAAATACATTTTTCAATCATCAAATGTACAAATCATTCAACCTCACATCATTTATCTTATCGAAAAAACAACCTTCATTCATTCTTGTGTTTTCTTTAACCTAATATCATGCATATGCATCTCTAATAGGACTAGACGTGTGGTTCAATAGTGACTTGACAAGTGATCACATGATAAATTCAACAAACCATAAATTCATAAATTTTAGTAGTACAGATTTTGGATGACTCTAATACTATATTAAGAACTGAATGATATATCTGATGTCAATATATATACATTTCGAGTCGGACATAAACAAGTGGTCCAATAGTAATCCGATAAGAGATGACACTATAAACTTAACAAACGACAAATCTTCCTAAAACAAATTTCGGATGACTCTAATACTATATGAACTTTAAACCGAACTCAACATTACAAAATCGGCTTGTAAGTTAAGTCTTCCATCTATTTTTATGATGTAAATTTATCTTATCTTTGATTGATCTATATCTTCAACAATTCCTATAATAGACTTCCATATCGTCAAAGAATTTGGCCTAATCATAATCTAACTGAACTTTGCTGATACGTTCTATTTTAACTTGTATTTTTTGTTAGCCATAATATTGGTAGGTATTATTTATTGTCGAAAGCAGTATATAGGACCATCGAGGGGCCTTGAGCACGCGTGTAAGTAGATGTTTCACACCCTTGTATCTATCAATGTTGATTTAGATGTTTCTTAAAAACACTCAATTTCATTAATTACAGATAAAGAAAGAGACAAGAAGCACATGAATACCTGTAGAATTGCATCGTTGAAAACAAGACTTCCCGATGATGTTTCAGATACCATTCTTCTCTGCAGAGTTTGGTTTTTCGTAAAGGCATAGATTGCTAATGGTTTAGGCCTTGAGCTTATGAACTCGACACTGTCTTCAATCTTCTCCAGCTGCAAAAAAAACCAGAAAATACAACCGAAAATTACTTGCCAAATTCCAGGACTAGTAATCCGAAAGGAGCAGTAAAAAAACATGCAACCCTACAGTGATAATTGGAAGCACCGGGCCAAAGATTTCCTCAGCCATGATTGCTGAATCAAGTGGAGGATCCAACAATATTGTGGGTTCAATAAATCTGCAGAAAATTGGTTAGGTGAAAACGATGTAAAAGATAAGTGGTCTGTTTCATTGTCGGAAATGGGAAGTAAAGGATCACTGTATCACATGCTATATATAGACGAGTGTAAATCTAAGTCTCACGTCGATAAAAACCCATTATCTTAAAGTTTTGGGTTGAGAGTGGTGTCAATTTCTTATGTAATTGGACTCGTATTCATTGGTATTAAATCTCTCCTGTGATCTTTCTCGAAAGACCAACAATAAACTTGAATCACCAAACAACCAAGGTAGGAGAGTACTACTTACAAGTCATTTTCGTTCATTGAACCTCCAAAAACCACCGACTCTTTCACCCTTGGATCAGTGAGAAGATTTTTGAGTCTCATGAAATGTTTCTCATTAACTATCCTTGCAACACTGTTCGACTCTTTAGGATTTTCTCCAAACATTTTCTTAATCCAATCCTTCATCAATGTCACCTAAAGAAATAGAGAAAGTAGACATGCTTCAAAATCAGAACAACAAAGGTCTAAATTTCCTTCAAGCTTCTTACCAATATAGAACTGAAACTCTTCTCTACAAGTACATAATCGATTGCTATGCATGCTTGTCCTCCACAAGCCCCGAATTTTGCAACCAAAACTCGTTTCACAGCCACCTTGTGTTTCAACAAAAAAACTAATACAGTGAGAAACTTCTTTGTCTTTTGTTTGTGATATGATTTGACATAACCGAATGAATATTCACCTCTCTGTCCCAAGAAGAAGTAAGAGAATCAACCAGTGCTGGACATTTTCCACCCAACTCCAAAGTCACCGGAGTAAGATGAACAGCTGCAGCAGACATAACAATCCTTCCCACTCTTGCACTTCCTAGTATTGGATCGAATCATATGTTAAACAAATTCTCATAAAAGGTCGAGTTATGCTATTACCAAGAATTAAAAAACAGAAAGATGGTGATTGAGGAATGTTAATTAACCTGTGAAGAAAATCTTGTCCCATCTTTGCTGCAAGAGTAATTCTCCTACTTCTGCTCCACCTTCGATGATTTTAATGGCATTGTTGTCCAAATAAGTTGGAAGCACAGTGGCTAAAAGAGAAGAGCAAGTAGGGGAAATCTCTGAAGGCTTCAAAACCGCAGTGTTTCCAGCAGCTACTGCTCCTATCAGAGGCTCCAAAGACAGTCCTGTTTTATAAAACCATAACCTAGTTCATCACAAAACCAACTTCTACAAAACCTTGTGAACTTCAAATTTCGTTCTGAATCAACTCACCAAAAGGGAAGTTCCATGATGAGATTATGAGAACAAGACCAAGTGGCTCAGGAACTATCTCAGCACTCGAAAGCAGTGCTATTTTTGGCAATTTAGCCTGTTGTGACAAACATCAAAATTTAGTAATCCAATGAAAGTTCTTACGCATAAGCTCTGTGAACCTCACCTCTTCCCCCGCCATCCATTTTTTCAAATTCTTTGTGGCCAAGTTTAAGGTCTTCATCAACGTTCCTACCTGCGATTAATCATCATGGAATAACTAAGAAACGAAATTAACAGTAGCAAAAATGCCACGTAGAACTTTGTAACAGAACAAGGAAGATTCATGATTCTGATTCACATCAAACACACACCTCATCTCTGAAGGCCTCAACGTAATGCTTCCCCAAATCATGCTTCAGGGCCTTCAAAATTTCTTCCTCTCTTTCAACTAGAAAACTTTGCAACCCTTTGAGCTGTGATTCTCTCCATGATGATTCCTTTGTTTTTCCACTCCTGAAGTAGTTCCTCACGTTCTTAAGATCTCTTCCCAGAGATTCCATAGAGTACTCCATAAAGAATTTGACATATCCTTACTTCTCTGTGATAGGTTATATATGTTTTTCATATACGGTTATGGTCATGGTCATGACATAGTTATGGTCATTGAGAGATTGTGGTTCTATATGGTTATATGACATTAGTCTTACACATATAAGACCTTAGACACCACTTTTACACCAAAACCTTAAGGCAATGTTGTTATGGGTCTTTATTCTTATATAGTGTTTAACTTTGTCTTTTCTATCCAATGTTGGGACTTTTTTGACTCACATTTGGACTATCCCCAACACTCTGCAACTTGTATATATAATCTCCACCTATTCTCTTTATTTGCTTAGTACAATTATTATCGCCATTAATCAACTACTCTCACCTTGCACTTTCTATGGAAAAGGTCTTTGTTAACATTAACATAGACAGAGAAATATCTGTAATTATGAACTTGAAAATGTTTTCAGAGTGATGATAGAAATAGAAGATTGGAAAAAACGACAAAAGTTAAGAGTTTTGTTTTTGTAATTTTGTTTGCAGTTGTGTTTCCAAGCTTTGGATTTTCGTGAATTTGTAATTGCACCACCTGATATTTACATAATTAAAATAAGGGGTTAAATACGTTTTTAATCCTGAACTTTGATCCAAAATTGAAATTTGTTTCGGTCCCAAATTTTAATATATTTTGATTCCTAAACTCTAAAAAATGAATCAATATAGTCATTTTAATTCAATTAAGTTAACTATTTTTAAAGTGTCAAACATATTTTTAAGTAGATATTGAACCATAAATGTGTCAAAATAATGTAAAAAACTTCGATACTAATATGAAAAACATTCGACACGTAAAAAAAATTAACATAATTGGATTAAAAATATTATACTCATTTATTTTTAAAGTTTAGGTACCAAAATATATTGAAATTTCAGATATGGACAAATTTCAAGTCGCAGTTCGGAGACTAAAAACATACTTAACTTAAAATAAAATATGAGATACTAAATTCACACCACTGTTATTTTTACAACAGTTTGAAATCTAATTGGAATTTCAAAAACTAATAATGCATAGTTATAAATAATAATTAAGAAAATTAAGTATAAATGTAATTAGAATCCTATATATGTCTTAGAATTCTGTATATTTTCACCAAATCAATAAGGGGTCCTTGTATTAACTACTATATAAAGTTTGATACACATGACCTACATATTTTAACTCAAAAATAAATGTTAATGTATTAAAATTATTTTAGAATCTTATAAATGTAGTAACTAGATGAATATTCTATAATTATTTTTTCTCTCCTAAAAATATATGCATACAAATATAACCAGTGATTATATAAAGAAAAAGGTGTACAACAAATAAAATAAAAAATGCTAAACAAGAGAACGATAAACTCTTTTATGGAGAATCAATTTTATTTAACAATGTTGACATGTCTGGGAAGTAAGATTGATCACATAAAAAATGTGTAGTTATTTTAAAGTCAATAACTAAATTATTTTAATGTGTGTTTGGTTAGAAATAGTAAAACGTTCTATTTGTCCCGTTTTGGCCGGTCTTGATTTGGCAATTAATCTTTTAATTGACTAATTAAAGTCTCAAATTAAATAAATTAACATAATTATTATATTTATAAGTTAAATTATTTTATTATAATAGATTAAATATATTTTTCTCTCTTAATTTTTAGTAAAATTAAAATTAATCTCTTTTCAAAATTTTGACCAAATTTAATTCTAATTTAATCTATTAAACCAAATTTTGTTAATTAAAATTTAATTAAAATAATTAAATTTCTACATTTTTTTGAGTTGTAAAATTAAATTGAAAATGTAAAAAAAAAACTAATTATAATTTTAATTAAAAATAATGATCAAAATCATATTTAATTCTATTATAATTATAATTGAAACTTAAGTGTTAATAATTTTAAATATAATATTATTGACTATTCACATTTTAAAATTAATATAAAATAAATAAAAATTAGGTTAGCTTGTTGGATTGGGATTTGTTTCGGTGAGCAGCTTGATGGACTAAACAAAAGGAATTAAAGCGGGTTGACTTACCCCTGATTTGTTACTCTATTCGGTAAAAAATAATAATAAAAAAACATTATAAAAGCAAGCTAAAATAAAATTGGTATTTGAATTTAATTTAATAATTTTAACATGTTTTCATTAACTATTAAAACCAATAGTTTTTTCTTTTCATTTTTTTATCCATTAGTCTACCTAGAAATAATATTAAAATTTTTACTAGAAAGTAGTTTATGTCACTTTCACGTTCATATAGCGTTTGACCAGTGAGTCATTACCACAACCACTCAACTCTTTCAGTTTAATGAATTAACTTATTTTTTCTTTATAATATTTATTAATACAAATCAATATATATATATATATATATATATATATATATATATAATAACAAATATTATCATATATCAAATTAACTTTAATAGTTTAAAAAATTATGACTGAATAAAAAAAAGGTCAAAACATAATGGCACCTATATTTTCACTTATATAAACTAGTGAATACAGAGAATGTGCTTAAAATAATAAAATTATTATTATTATTATTATAACCATAAAATAAAATAAAATAATTTTTATAATTTTATTTTTGAAAATATGTTATTTATTTTGTTGGTAGTTTTATAATTTGAAAAATGAGTTAAATATGTTTCTGCATCCTGAATTTTTTACGAGAATTAGAGTATGTTCTTCTTCGTTTTAAAATTTTAACCTAATTTAGTACTGTAATCTTAAAAATGGATGAATTTAGTCTTTTTAATTGAATTTTATTGATTAAATTGATTTGACTTTTTAAACGAATGATATCATGAAACACAATTTAAAACGTCAAATAAATTTACTAAAATTTGGTTAAACATATCAAATTGATACATTTATAAAGATAAATAACTAAATTAATCCAAAATTGGGAAAAATAACCAATTTCAATTTTGACTAAAAGTTAAGTGCGACAAAAACATATCTAACCCAGAAAGAATTGTTAGGTTTAAACAAATGGTAAAATTAAACAAAATTATTAAATTTTAAAAATTGTCATTTAAATAATAAAATTGATAAAATAATTATTTTAATTTTAAAAAATAGTATTTAAAGAATAAAACTATAAAGGAAATGTTAAAAGAATCTCCATAATATATCGAGATAGATAAATAAATAATATTTGATTTGAAAATAACATATCTTCGCTTTTATTTTATTTTTTGTGAACTTTTTGTGAAAATATAAACTAACAATAATTTTATTTTGTATACCAAAAAAACTTTTAAAAAGAATAATAAAAAAGGCTGTGTGAAATAAAATTATTTATTTTGTACTTGTATTAGCAATGTGTTTGTAAGTGAGAAATGTATAGGAATGGTAAATTTTTAGGAATTCATGTTTACATCTTTTATGGAAAGGTAAAACATAAATGCACATGAAAAATAACATATTTGTCTAAAGAAAAAAGATTATATTCCTTATAAAACTTATAAAATAAAATAAATTTAAAAGTTAAAAAAAATCACAATAGGAGCAATCACTGTTTTTTAAATAATAATAATAATTTAAGATGTGAAAATTTCAGGCTATGCGTTTAATCTTTTGTACTTCTTTTATCATCGATGCACATTTATTTGTAATTCTCTTTTCATGATTTTGCACTTTTCATTCATTAACTTGGTTATATAATTTTTCATATTCTTTTGTTCTACAAACCATATAATGCAACAATAGATTACTTAAAATGAATTCCATTGACTTTGAAGAAAAATAGGAATGAATATAAATTAGAGTATATTCTTATAAAAAGTTTAATGTTATAATAAAAGTATCATATATTTTTTTATAGCAAAAAAGTGATCATGTTGAAAACTTTAGGTTAAATATTTGGAGAGTTATTAGAAAAAGGTTTAGGTTAGTAGAAGTGTCATCTTTATTGCATTTATTATTATGTTGTCTTTTCACCAAACATTTGATCTAACTTATATAAACATTTATATGAATTATATTGTAGCACCATTGGCACCTAACCAAATTAAATGAATGGTTAATGGTCCATTTTCAAATTCAGCAACAAAAAAATTTCTTACTATAAATGTTCAAACACCATCTTTATATGCATCTACCTTCCTAACTTCTTACACTCTTAGGTTTAACTAAGTAAAGATTTCTAAAAGTTTTATTAACATGAAAGGTCAAAATTTTCAGCTTAACAAAATAGGCTACACTGAACCAATTTTACCATCTAGTTTACACACAAATAATCTGACTAAAAACATTTAAAAATAAAAAATAATTTCATAAAAATAAAATTAATTTTTTTATTGGTTATATCAAGGGCAACTTATATTAAATATAAGAAATAGACCTATCATTGTCATCACAATGCACCATTAATAAAATATAGTGGATATTACTATCAGAAGTATATAAAATATTAAATGAAATATATTTTGTCAAATTGATAGCATCACCTTTTTTCCCTTTAAATAAAAAAAAAAAACTATATTTCTAGGCTGGTATATGGCCTCCTCCCCCTACTGAAGAAAACCAAAATTGAGCAAAACCGAAAGAAAATATAATTTTGACCTAAATTAAGAAAAAAATGAAAGAGTAAATTCTGTAAAGGGTTAAATATGTTTTTGGTTTCTTAATTTTCGGTGAAAATTAGAATTAGTTCCTTTTCGAAACTTTAGACCAATTTAGTCATCCAATATTAAAAATATATAGATTTAATCATTTTAATCAAATTTTGATAAGTTTTTTTTTACGTTTCAAACACATTTCATGATAATATTCGAGTTGTTTACAACGTTTGACATATTTTTGCTTTAATATTAAGTCAAATACTATCATAAAATGCGTTTAAAACTTCAAATAAAGTTAACAAAAATTTATTAAAAAAACTAAATTTATAGTTTCTAAATATTGAGGGACTAAATTGAGTCAAAATTTTAAAGTAGACTAATTCTAATTTTCACTAAAAGTTAAGGATCAAAAACATATTTAACCTTTTTAAAAAAAAAAATAATAATTAAATCATATGAAAATAAGATAAAAAATAAAAATATTCTGTAGAGGACCACCCTTCATGTAACCTTAATCTCTTTACATGAAGAATAATGGGATTACCCTTCATTTAAAGAAGGACCTCCTGATTTTGATTGATATCCATTTTTTCCTATGATGACAATTGTAATTAATATCTTTTCCTTCACAAATTTCTCCCAACGCCACAAAAATAATTTTAATTTTCAATGTTTTCAAAAGCTTATCATGTATTAGACAAATAGACCGTTGGTTTTATTTCTGGTCCTTTTCAATGCAAATATATACTTATATTTCAGCTTCTTCTTGTCACGGTATTATTCGTTAAAATACAGAACTTTCCTGTTTCTATGATTATAATTTGTGATTAAAAGTCTTTATTTTGTACTTTGCAATTTATGAATGACATTTTTAAATCACAGATGATTGATTTTTAACATAAAATAATACACACAAACATAAAAATATAGATTTTTATTACTACAATTATGTGATAGGAAGAAAAATAGATAGAAATCCATCGTATTTTTTTTATACAATTTAATTAGCTTGATTATTTGAATAGTATTACTATATATTAATTTGTTATTAAATTTGTCTGCCTATTTTATTTCGTACAGAAGAAGTTCTTCATACGCCACGTGGTCTTTCGGCATTGGTGGTTGCATTTTCTTAGTAGCTAGGTTTGGGAAGGAAACGTAAGGTTGGTAACTATAAACTCATGTTTGCTTAGTTCTGAGGTTATCAACACAAACAAGGCTAAGATTTGGATACAGAACAGTACAAAGAAAGCATAGAGAAAAAAAAAAAAGCCCAAGCCCTTTTTCAACTTTATCATTTTTTGTTTGATTGGATTAGAAGTGAAATTATAGGCAGAAAAAGAAGAACGATAGAAACAAAAGAGATATAAAATATAAAAAAAATATATATTATTTTTTAATGACTACAAATAAAAAAAATTGGCCTAAGTATTTATATATAACTAGTGGTTAAATTTGGGGTCTTTAACCTACCTTCTAGAGTGTACAGTATCACCATAACTGTGATTAATCATTATATTATTTGAAGTCAAAGTAATATAATTTGTTGGTAACGAAATTTTGTAACATTTACCACTTCCTTTATATTATGTAACTTTATGGATAAAAATAATAATTTATTTATTGTACCTACAACCAATGAAATTCAATGCACATTTCTATAAGTACATGATTTGATGACGAATATACTGTTCATCGTCCCTGATTGCTTACCCAGTTGGTCCCTCTAAAGGGGTGCCACTTTATTAAATTCAACCAATTTTCATCTTTTTTCTGTACGATATTTGGACTTTTTTGAGGATAAAAAGAACAATCATAATAAATTTCTGCAGAATGAATAAGAAAATGGCATCCATTTTGCTTTTTTTTTTCAAATTTATTTTTATTTTATTGTTGAAGGAAAATCAAACCTGAGTTCAATCTTATAAAATATTGACAACACATTTAATCTAAAATTTTAAAACAATAAATTTATGAGTCTTCATCTTTTAATAATACTTAATTTTCTTATTTTTACTCAATACGAGACTTTAATTCATACTTGAATTTTCAACAAATTAGTATATCATGTTTTATATTCCATATTAGATTTACCGGAAGAGTTTTAAAAACATGGTAAAGTAGAGAAAAGTAGGGAGTAGACACATATCTCAGATGATAAATTTTTCATATGGAGAAAACATAATAAATAAAAAGCATACAAAAAGTAGATTTTGGTGTTCCCAATTGAAGTTTGGTTTTGCACCTTGTAGTTATGCACAAATTGGAAAACCATTTTGTCCTTGAATTAAAAAGATGGTATGAGAAGTCAATATTCTGTTGCACCATTTCTTTCTTCCTTTTTCTCACATGATTCACCTTTGTTTGTAAAGAATGTGCGTGACAAAAACAGAGAAGGCTTAAAGTGCCCCACTTCCTTCAATCACAATTTAATAATATAACCCCCTTTTGATTACTATTTAAGAAAGTGATTAGTCTCTTACATGTGCTGTATATACATGTACATGTATGTAACATGCAGAAATGTTAATCAACTTAGTTATAATCGGTGAACGGTTAATATAACAATAATGAAATATGAGCTAAGACTTATATAATAAATTAATAACATTTTCAATTTAAAATTTTTAGACAACAAATTTGAGAGTCTTTTTTTGTTAAATTTTGTCCTTTTATTTAACATGAGATTAATATTATGGGATATGCCGGACGAAGTGAAAACGAGAATGTTATAACAAATTTACAGTCCATCTTCAATAACCACTCGGGCATCAAGTTGCATTTGTGAAAATTCATAATAATTCATAAAAATTTTCATTTGAATTCTCAACAACAAAGGGCCAAGTCCCTTTTACGATGTTACACTCTAAAACATAAACATCTCAACCATGAATACCTAAATTATGAATTTTTTATATTATTTTATCTCAACGATAAGACATGTTTACTTAAATCTTTTGTGAGGAAGATTTGGTAAGAAATTCTTACATTTAACATTCTTCATCCTTACTTATCACCAAGACGAATCATCTACTCTAATATAAGTATTAGTGATGGATCTTTCAAGAAAATTTTAGTGGATACATGACCAATAGAATCTAAATGCAACTCATATAAGGAATTAACACGAATTCGAATCTAAAATGTAAGATAATGAGTTTCTGACTGTTCTGTACATATTACTCAAGTTTCTCAATTCTCCTCATTTGTAAAACTTAGGTTTCAATTTCCAACTATTCATTACCAGCAGTGGAGTAAACTATACCAAATAAGTACAAAATCAATTATATAAATGAACGAGTAACCTTATCTTTTGATCAGTGAAAGTAGGATGCAGTTCTATACAGTTTATAATAAAGCTCCGAAGTTCTGTCACTTAATTTCCAGGGAAAAAGAATGGCTGTATATAGATATAATATAATACATCGATTTCACACAGATTTGAGTTTGTTTTACCTTTTCTTTTTATATGGTTGCAACATAAGCATGAGGATCTTATGCCAAAAATCAAAGGAACATAACACATAAATATGCAGAGGGGATGCATTATTGTTATTCCATACATATACATATATCTTGAAGTACACGTGTAAGGAGATTATGTGAAGTGGAAGCAAATAAGTTGGGTTGGTGATAAAACAAACTGGTATATACGTTTAACATATATTTTGTCTGGCCCCTTATGCTGTGTGATGATAACCTTGTGAGTGAAGAAAAATAAGAAAAGAAAAAGACAAGGCCATGGAGTCAAAGACAAGACCACCACCCATCTTTCTCAATCCCTTAGGTCCCTCTCCAAACCGTTTTCTACTAGACTCGTCAACCAACATCTCTCTCTCTCTCTCTATTTCTCTCTTTTCTCTCACTCTTCCCTATTTTTCAAGCAAACCCTGTAACCATCACCATCATCATCATGGTCATCATTAATTGCCTCCCCATGAAGCTTCTTTCTGATCTTTCTGCTTTATAAACCCTTATTCCCTTGTGTAGATATGAGAGAAGCAGCAGAAGAATGAGGAAGCCAGAACTGTGCAGTGGTAAAGACAGCAACAAGTTCAGAAAGGGATTGTGGTCGCCAGAAGAAGATGAGAAACTCATGAACTACATGCTCAACAATGGACAAGGTTGTTGGAGCGACGTCGCAAGAAATGCTGGCCTCCAAAGGTGTGGCAAAAGTTGTCGCCTACGATGGATCAATTACTTGAGGCCTGATCTCAAGAGAGGTGCATTCTCACCCCAAGAAGAGGAACTCATCATCCACTTCCATTCCTTTCTCGGAAACAGGTTCCTATCTACCAACGTTAATTACCACTTTCAGATCCATGCATCATTAACAACTGCTAATTATGCCAAGTAATGCTTTTCTAGGTTTTATTTCTCTAAAGTACTCAGCTACACCATGTCTTTAAAGTTAAGCCATTCATTCTAACTTGAACGATAATTCTAAAATGACACTATTTTATGAGGTTTGTGTTTGTAAGTTAGCATACCAGACAATAAAGTTTTTCTAAGATATCTTCATTTTTTTTAATAGCGAAAACCTAGCTAGTCCTAGAGCAATGTTAATTATATAGTAGGGAAATTACTTGTACGAATTTACATGACTTCAAAATAACAATTCAAAGAAGTTGCTTCAAGATTTCAGATAGATTTGACACACCAAGTTCTTCAGCATTCGGATAATAACATTTAAATTAATGTTTTAACACTTTTTTTTTCTCAAAAACATCTAAAAAAACATGCATATAACAATTAATATATTAATCATATTTTTTATTATATATATATATATATATATATATATATATATATTATTAAATTAAGCGGTAGTGGGTGCTTTATTTTTTTCAGAGTCAAATTATCATTTTTTTTTCTTTAACAAAAGACAAAAAGAAGAGTAATAATATGTTTTCACGTATTATTATTATTATTATTATTATTATTATTACGGTGTATATACTTACATTTTATTTTTCTCTTTTTTCCCTATATTAATTAGATTTTAACCTCTACCAGTTTTTCCATGATTAAAAGAAGCTTACGAATCATTTCTCAGTAGAGAAAAAAATGCTAATATCCATTTACTTTGTATTTATTTTTTTCATTCCATTTCTTTACGTATATCTCTCTTTTTGTTTTGCTGGTCACACATCACTCATTACTTTCTTCTTCCTACATTTCTTGTTTCTTTTTCTCCCATTATTTGCACACCCTACATGCAAAGTGCATATCGTAGGTTTACGAGGTTCTCTCTTCTTCATTTTTGAGTAATGTTTAATCAGCAAATCCCTAGTTTGCAAAGGATGGAGAAAATTTAGGAAGGTCAAAATCCAAATTTCTTTAGTCCAACACACGACACACACATATTTTGAAGTTCAAATAACAACAGCATAAATATACAAACAAACACGCGCAAAGCAAGAACTTCGATTTGAAGGCACTCCATATCTGTTTTTTTTTATAGTTTCTCTGAGAAAAAGAAAAACACGCAGACATCAATGTCTGGTTACTTTTGTACTACATACGTGAATTCATTGACCTGATACGTATGTTTCACTTTTGAAGATGGTCTCAAATAGCGGCGCGTTTGCCTGGGAGAACCGACAACGAGATAAAAAACTTTTGGAATTCAACGATAAAGAAAAGACTCAAGAACATGTCGTCTACGACCTCACCAAATGCTAGTGAGACCTCATCTGAACCAAGTAATAAAGACCTCAACATGGGAGGGTTTATACCTACACAACATCATCATCATCATCATCAGCATGCAAACTTTGTGCCTGTGTTTGGTTCATCTCCATCACAATCAATGCAAACCACAGTTTTCAATACAATGATCGAAAGGTTGGATCATGAACTAAACATGCCACATAATGTTGGTGAATACTTGGAAGGCACAGGGCCATGCTTTTCTCAAAGTGAAGCTCACAACAAAGGTTCTTATTCAGAAAACGGAGTGTTTGGGAGTGATATCTTTGTTCCTCCCCTTGAGAATCTAAACACCAGTATCAATCATAACACGTGCAAGAGAGAAACTAACAGCAGTTACTTCGATGACATAAATAGTATCCTTAACAACTGCAACATTGGTAATGGCATAGCTAGTGAAAATAAGGAAGGAGTGGAGAATTTGTTTCAGCATGATGCAGAATGGGACTTTGAGGAGTTGATGAAAGATGTTTCCTCCTTTCCGTTTGTTGATTTTTCATTCTGATTTTGAACTTTTCTGGGGATTCCATATGATCCTTATTTCGCACACTGAATCTTGTATTATATATACACTGCTATTTTTTGCCGAATTCAGAAGTTAACAAACAGGTATTGCAGGTTATACATTATAAAAAGGATGTGAATAGATTATACATTATTTTCTTTTCTTGTTTAAACTTCTTTTGCAGATATACACATACGACTCATTGTTATATATATGTATTATAATGTTGTTCTATGTAATATGAATCCTGAGATGAGAAAATAAATACTGTTACTGGAGACTATTTATGCAGATGAAAGTTGCTTTGTTCAATCCCCACTTTTGTGAGTAAGTTCTTGTGGTAATAATTGATTCCTCTCTTAAAATCTTTGAAGCAATCAGATACATGCTTTCATGATTGTTTATGTATACTTTAGAAAGCTTGATTAATCATAAAAAAAGCTCCACTTGGTAGAAAATCGCGGTTAATGTCATCATACTATAGAGAAGTTAGTTAAGCTAAATGGTTTAATTCTAAGAGTAATTATAACCTCAGCTTTGATTTCAATAGGACTAAATACAATTATTATATTGACAAACCAAAAACATGCCATAGAATATCATAGAATATAATCAAGAAGTGAATGTAAAGCAACTTTTATATTTGAAAACCAGAACTGGCTCGCCAATAAAGATGAGAAAAAGGTAGTGCCCTAGTGCTTTTTATACCATTTTCCACCATGCCATAACTAATTGTTTCAGTTAATAATTTGGACAGGAAGTAGGTATATCAGTTAAACTCTCTCTTCTTTAACGTTATATATTTTCCCATAATAATGTTGTTTTGACTTTGGAAGTTAACAAACAGCAGCGTAGCTAGCAAAATGCTCTGTATGGATCCTTTTTAAGCATGAACACAGATCGAAGTTTTTCTATCATAAGAATTCGAGTGTGAGTTTAAGTCTTATATTGGTTAGAAATGAGAAAATAGAATATTATATAAGAATAAAGACCTATAAACTCATTGTCTTAAGATTTTTGATTGAAAGTGATTTTTAATTGAGTTCAAGTTTTATTGGTGTTATATCTCCGAGTAAAATCTCTTCCGAATACCAAACAGTTTAGTTAAAGACACATTAATATATTTATAAGTAGATGAACACCTAATTAAAATATGTTTTCTAACAATAACACTTTTAAATAATTTATATTAAATCTTTATAAGATAACAAGTTAGATTAAGGACTCCAAAAGTCTAACCTAAGCCTACTTTCACTCCCTAGGTCTAACCTAATTTCTTACTGGTAAAAAAGAGAAGGAGATTAAATATTTACTACTTGGCATTTGAGAATATTTCATTTATCTTATTTTTTTAACAAAAAAGAAAAATGATAAAATACCATATTAATTGTTTATGTTTGTACACTTCAGTATAAGAAAGGATATGAAAAAGGTTACCATGTGTTATAATTCTAAATAAGAAATAAAAAACTATATAACATTTTATAATTATTTATAAGTAATCAAGGAAGGTTTATTGCGTTATAGAGTAAATAGTAATGGTCAACCACAGATAATTATATTATATTTTTTATTTTTGTTAATCTTGTAAAATGTTGTTTGCTCAAATGTTTCGATTTAGTTTTAAGCTACAGCCAATGTGGAAACTGGAAAGAGGTGGCTATTTTATAGTAATTTCTACACTTTTTTAAAATCGTTTTCATAATAATCTTTTCAATTTTGATATTAAAAATGAAATAACACATTTTCTGATACACTATCTCCCTGCCGTTTTACTGAATATGATAAACATAAAGAACATCGAAGCCATGCATATAAACAATTGATGATGTGGGCCACGCTTATTGGGTTGGTCAAAGTCAGAAGCCCAGCCCATTTGTGATGATAAAATACTAGGCCCAAACAAATGTGTAAAATTAAATGGTAACCTCTGCTTCGAAAATGGCCATGCTACTTACTGACACGTCGATATAATGGAATTATGCATATTCTTCTTTCTCTTCGATAACCGAGTAAATTCAGAATATTCTGTTGTCTACCGAAACCTAATGATAAACTTTCAAATCATATAATGAAATAACTTATAATTTAAGCATTTTTAAGTTCAAATCTTTAACTTAGTCATCGATTATTTATGTTAATTTCCTCTTATAAAAATAAATAAATAATTCGTTAATAAATTGAGAAAAATACAAATAAAAATACAAAAATAAAAATGGAGATCACAGTGTATTTAGGATGTAAACGGGGTGGACAAGGTACGAGTAGTAACTCCTCCATACCCTATCCGCTGGATAAATATTCTTCACCTCGTATATGTTATGTGGGTACCCGCATATTTTGTTAATACCCACAAAATATTTAGAAAAGAAAATTTTAATATTTAACAACATATTTTAACCATAAATTCAAATAACAATACAGTGCATATCATCCATAAATCTTAAACACAATGCAAATAGCCTATTTAGACCTTGTTGAATGACAATTTACAAATAAACGAAGACTTTTTTAAAATCCTAAATAAAAAATAACCAATTCAAGATTAATGTGTTAATGTTTTAATCATACTTTTTTAATATTTTTAATTTAAATTAAAGTATAGTATGTACAAGTATAATGGAAGAAAAATACTCATATTTGTTATCCGTCAGTATCCATTTATAATAGCTATTTTTTTCTCATTATGGATTTTATTCGTAAATATCCGTGGATACGAATTTTTTTGTCATTCCTAATTGTAATAGAAGATATTTTATAGTTAAATAATTTTTTTAATAATAACTCAATTAAAAAAGAAAACTTAAATCTATAACATAGTTAATTAAATGCCGTTTCTATGAGTATTCTAAGTGTGACCTTAAAGATTGAGGGTGACAAGGGTTTGGTCCTTGGTGGAGTATTACTCACTAAAGCATTATGCAGTGATGCTGATTATGAACATTCTTATCTCAATCACTCATCTTCTTTTTTCACAAAAAGAAGACAGTGATTGGATTTGAGTTTGTGTTTGTGATAACAAATACTACTTTCTCACTTTAGTTCCACTGCACATTTTAAATATAGTTTAATAGTTATATGCATAATTAACTTTCATAATTAAAATATAAACCAGTTGCAGAACTTGTTGATAATATTGTTTAGAAAGCCTAATTTGTTGATTTTGAGATTAGTGATCTTTGGATAAAATTCTCTTTCACTGCAACCATCAACACAGGATTCAAGTTCATGATATTATTATAATAATGTTTTGACAAAATATTCACTTTTACTGTCCCATTAAACACAACATTCATACAATTTTGAAAGCCTTTATCGCATTAATGTGCCAAAACCAAATTATAAAATTTACAGTGTATAATTCAGTCCCTAAAATATATAATATTGATATCTTCTTTTTAAGTATAATAAAAAAACATATAGAAAACTCTTAATAATAGAGAATGTGAATACTTTTCACTAGATCCAAACATTGTTGTAGTCATTGTAAAAGATTTATAGGACAAAGTATTGGAAAGAAAGTAGTGATAAAAGTAGAGAAGTTTTTTATTTTCAAATTGTTTTTTCTACGTTATTTACAAATTCTTGTGTATAAAATTAGTTTTCTTTCTAAAATTATGACTTCCGTACATAAACTTTATGCCAAAAAATTATTTATAACAGTATGTAATATTTGACAAGTAATGATAAAATTTGTTTTATATTTAATATAAAAGAACTTGTATATGTAAACAAAATTTGTTTACGGATATTAAAATTTAATGAGGTACCTATTAATCACTGTCCTTCTTTTTTTCTGGATTAACTTGAATATTTTATTTTTTTTCTTTTAATTTTGAAATGACATTTTAATGTTATTTAAAGTTTTATATACTAAAACAGTGAATATTTATTATTCTGCTATTAAATATAACAAGAATATCTTACAATATTTATCTCATCAAATTTAGGAAAGAAATAGAAAATATTTTTAAATTTAGAGGAAATAAAACAAAAAATAGGAAATAAAATCTCTCGTGAAATGGATTGTTTTCATTCTAACAAATTAGTCAACAGAACATTTTTTATTAACATTTTATTATTCTCTCTATTCAGTTATAATAGTTGTTTGAGATGTTTTTTTCATTAAAAAAATATTCTATTAAAATTTAAAAATAACAAACATAAAGTATTATTTTTTATTAAAAAGCGTGATAGAAAGTAATCGTCATCAATTTTGTCTGCATATCACTTTATAGTTAGAAATAACTTCAATTTGCTAAATTAACTAATACAGAATAAAATCTAAAAATAACTTAACGAGTGGATATGGAAATTAAGAAACGGTGTAATATAATGAAGGAAATGACAATTGATTGTTAATTTCTGATTACTAAAATTTGTTAGACCACATTTGGAAGATTAAAACGGCTGATACTTCTGATTATAGATGGTTTACTTTATTAGAATTACTTTTTTCAATAAAACTCAAAAGAAATTAATATGACACTGTATTAGTAAAAAAAATAAATAAATAAACTCAGAGAGAGCAAAGATTTTAAATATAAATATAAATTTTAAGCTATTTATCTTAAGAGAAAAAAAGTGATTCTGAACAATAAAAAGAAAAACACAGTGAATTTAAAAATAATTTTAAATGGCTACAAAACAATCTTATTCTCTTCTACATTATTCTAAAATGAAAGGAAAGTGCAACGCAAATTCCTTCAGGAATTTGGATGGACCACACGCAATTATTTTGGCTGCGGATTCTTCCCTTGTCAATTACGCTTTATTCAAAACAGAAACCGTAATGGAAAAAAGAGAAGAAAAATTAATAAAATTATAAAAATATGAGTTAAATATGATTTTAGTCTCTTAAATTTAAGTGAATTTTAAAATTAATTAATTTCAAAATTTTGGACCAATTTAATCATTTATTTTTCAAAATACGTGAATTTAATTATTTTAATCAAATTTTGGTATGTTTATTTGATGTTTCATACACATTTTTAGAATTGTATTTAAATTGTTTATATTGTTTGACACAATTTTTGCTTTCATATTAAGTTAAATATTATTATGAAATGCGTTTGAAATGTTAAATAAACTTAATAAAGTTTGATTAAAATAATTAAATTCATATATTTTTAAAGATAAATGATTAAATTGGTCTAAAATTTTAAATTTAACTAATTTTAAAATTCACTTAATAAAGAGATAAAAACAAGTGTCGTTGAAGTTGTTTCAATCAAAACAGGAAAGTAAATTTCATAACAAGAATAAAAGATTATTATTTTTGTTTTCAAATCAATTATCACTTTCTGGGTGGTTCAAATCTAGTCTTCTTTCACCACATATTTTCTTCCTGGACCCAAATTCAAGTATTGACCCGAAAAGTCTTAATTTATGACTTGTATTAAGGGTTTACACCTGTATTTATGTGTCACCAATGCTTCATAATTCGTAATAATGGCTTAAGCTTTGTGGTTCTAAATTCTGATTCTCTTTATCATATTAGCCTAACTTTGCATGGAAAGCGAAAACTCAATCTTTTTCGTTTTATACATTTCTTCACGGCACCCAAATATCTATTAACTTTATATTAACAGATTCATATTTTGTATTACATTAATAAAAAATAATTTATTTTTATTTAGAAAATATAAAATTATTTAATTAAAATAACACAAAAGGAAATATTTAATTTATTTTTCAATAAACTGATTCACTATTTTCAATTAGATCTATCTCTAAATTAAAAATATCATTATATTAAATAATTCATTTAATATATATATATATATATATATATATATATATATTGATGTATACATCTTGAAAACGTTTTTTTCCGATAAAAGTAATTTTACTAATTAAAGTTTATTATAATGAGATTAAACGTCATATAATTTTGAATGAATTTCAACAATAATCTATAACAATTATAAAGAAGATTCCTTTTTTATGTTCATATTTTATAATATTAATTTTATCCTTTATAATATAATTATTTATTATTTTTTAAAATTAATGATTATTTTTACTTATTTTCTATAAAATTGTTTATTTTATTTATTTTTTTATTCATCAACAATTAATTTTTCTATTCATTTTATTTTATTTTTAACATTTCATTTCATTTTTAATAAATATAAATTTATTTTATATATTAACTTAATAATATTACATTATTATCATCTACTAAAATACTATTATTTATATTTAAAAAATGTATATATAAAGATGTCATAGCGTTTGTAAGCTAGTAATAATAATAATAAATATAAAAATAATGTTGTCCTAATTGTGCGAATATGGTAGGACACGTGGCAATGTTGGTAAGTATGAAGTGCAACTTCAAGACTTTTGACATGAATGAACCGTTTTCTGTGGATTATAGTAGTGCCACATGTTCTAACAATTCATTCTACATAAGAGGTGCCGATTGAGTAACATCATTGAATTGAACAACGCACTTTCTCACTTTCTCACCTTCTCTTCTTCTCTGAGGTGCCCCGACAAACTCACAGATCAACCTAATTTGGCCCACATTATGTCTCTGTTCCACTTTTTCTCCACCACAACACTCTTTCTACTTCCAGCGTTTTTTCTTCTGTTCTCGCTCTTCCATTATCATTCTCGCATGCATATTTTGTGATACGCTTCATGCACTGATGGGCTACTTCCGTTGTTGTTAACTTCAAGGTACCGGTGCTTTATTTCAAAGCTAGAGTTAAACTTCTTAATGCGGAGTTTCAACCCTTTAATTTCGTCTAAGTGCGGTACCTCACGCAAGTGAATCACGTTTTCGGGTGCGACAAAAATCAGAGTTTTTGTTTGCCTGCGTTGCTTATAATTGGTTGGCTTGGCTTTCTTTCAAACCCAAATTCCAAAGTTTGAATTTTTATCTTAAGTAACCGAATTTAGTGTCTCCTGTTCTTGAGGGAAACTCACTTGACCGGAGGTTTCATGTGGGTGAGGCTTTTCTGTGAACTTTTTTTAGCATTTTAGTGCCACTTTCATTCTTTATTATAGTTAGTGGTTTTTCTCATTGTTAGTGAGAAGGACTATTCTATGCTATAGGGGCAGAATATAAAAGGGCATCTCCTTTGCCAACTTTTTATCACTGTGGAGTCTTTCCCTATTCCATTATGATTTGACTTGATTGGTTGGTGTGTATTTAACCACATAAATACCAAGATATTACGCAGCTTCGAAGCGTTAATGTTCAAGCAAAAACGTTAGCGCATGTTTGATATTGGAGCTCCTTCGGTATCCCTTCAGTTAGTTATGTATCAGCATCCTCAATAAGTGGTCTTAAACAACAAAGTCATTTTGGCTTATCGAAGATGGCTGAGAAAGAGACTATGTATTCATTAGGTGATTGGAGGAGAATTCCAATTTGCACTTTCTTTAAGGATGCAAGGTATGATATGTTTATGTTCTTGTAGCATTTCTGTAGTAGTAGAACATATCTGTCTGAAGATCGTAAGTTCTAACTTCAAAGGCCAAAGGAATAGTGTTGTTCATTAAACAGAAACTGCACAGTTAACATGTTTTTTTTTTTTTTTTTTTTAAAATTTTTCATTCTTTTTTTTTTTTTTTATTATTTTTGTTTTACGGCGTGGTTGACAATTCTAGTTTCATGTCCTTGCTGAGCTGTTACGATGAACGCTTGATTTTTTTTCTCATTGCAGACTGGTTTTTAAAGCAGACAGTCTTGGTCGGGAAATTTTGTCAATTGCATTGCCTGCAGCAATGGCTTTGACAGCTGATCCTATTGCTTCATTGGTTGACACAGCATTTATTGGCCAAATAGGTATGTTCTGTTATTGGTTTATCAATTTGAGCTTATTACACATCTCTTATTTCAAACAATAGGTGTGCATGACAGTTTATCAACTGACATGGTTATCAACATGTATTTGAATGCCTTGTGCAACTATTGGTTCGTGCAGGGCCAGTGGAGCTTGCTGCTGTAGGAGTTTCAATAGCTCTCTTCAATCAAGTATCAAGGATTGCAATATTCCCACTTGTCAGTGTCACCACCTCTTTTGTGGCTGAGGAAGATACCCTTAGTGGAGTAAGTCCTCAGATAGAGGAGGGTAAATGCTTGGAAGCTGGTGGGCCTGTGGATACTGAAACCAAAGAGTTATTACCACAGAGAGGTACCATACTATTCTGCCATTCTTTTGTAATAGGTTTGGTTTCTGGCAAGTTTTCTTGGCTTCTGCTCAAGAGCAATGATCTATTGCTATGTAGGAAAACCAATAAAAGGTTTTGTGCATTTCCATCAAGACCTTTTCATTTTCTTGATCAGTTGCAGGTACAAATGTTCACAATTCAGATTCTGTTGGTGAATCTTTTAATATAGTTAAGGAGGAACACAAGAGAAGGCATATCCCTTCAGCTTCATCGGCATTATTTATCGGTGGTATACTTGGCCTCATCCAAGCAATATTTCTTATATCTGCGGCAAAACCTTTATTGAACTTCATGGGAGTAAATTCTGTAAGTACCCTTGTGTTAAGAAATGTTACTTTTAGGATTATAGCACTTGGTGTTCATTTTAACTTGTTCCTATAGTTGTTTGATCTTATTTGAGCATGAGTAATATGAATTATTGATACAGGACTCTGCTATGCTACATCCTGCACAACAGTATCTGAGATTGAGGTCCCTCGGTGCTCCTGCTGTTCTTCTCTCCTTGGCAATGCAAGGAGTGTTCCGAGGATTTAAAGACACGAAAACACCTTTATATGCGACTGGTATACATTCACAAACTCAAATTATCATTGATTAAGTGTCACAAATCACAATTTCCTGCTATTATATGATTATAATTACTCTTCCCTTGATTTATCCAGTGGCAGGAGATGCAACTAACATAGCATTGGATCCTTTATTCATGTTTGTATTCCGCTTGGGTGTCAGTGGTGCAGCCATTGCCCACGTTATATCTCAGTATGTTTTGTTTAACTGTAATTCAAATGTTATAAGTATGGAAGACTCTGCAAAGTACTTTTATGCAGACCTATCTAATAAATTGCATTGTGTTTTCCTTTTGCTTCTTTTGATCCTAATTATCCTTTGTTTTCAAATTAACTGTGTAGGTACCTAATTTCAGCTATACTCCTGTGGAGGTTGTTGGAACAAGTTGACCTTATACCTCCAAGCATAAAGCATCTGCAATTAGACCGTTTTCTTAAAAATGGTGAGAGTCAAAATTTTCTTACAGAAATTTCTATGGTGTTTTGTTTTATCCATATCATTCAAATTGATACTTCTACTAATGGCTTTCTAATAGATTAACAACTAACACTTCAGGATAGAGACTTACACCTTTGTTTGTCCTTTCGTAATTTATTGTTGTCAACCAGGTTTTCTATTATTAATGAGAGTCGTCGCTGTAACATTCTGTGTGACACTGGCTGCATCATTAGCTGCACGGCAAGGATCAACGTCCATGGCTGCATTTCAAGTTTGTCTGCAGGTTTGGTTGGCAGTGTCTCTTCTTGCTGATGGTCTGGCAGTTGCAGGGCAGGTTAGATATAATAAATGCCTTGCTATGTTGCTTCATGATGGTTTCATACCAAAATATTGTCTAAAATATCAACAACCTCAACTTTAATAACATTGTCTTGTATGAGAAAAACGATTAAATGTGAACAGGAAAGTGATTAAATTTGAAAGAGATTGTTTTGGTATGAAATGAACTATAGAAGCTATAATTATCACATGTTTTCTGCTAAGTGAATCTTATTACATGCTTGTGATACTCCAAATTCTTGGTAAAATGCCATTTATCATGTTGGTTTCAGGCTATTCTTGCTGGTGCATTTGCTAATAAGGACTTCAATAGGGCATCGGCAACCGCATCCCGAGTTGTGCAGGTGCTGTAGAATGATAAATGAAATGTTCATCTTTCACAAGACATGTATTTTGTAAATGTGACACACTATTATATTGCAGATGGGTTTGGTTCTAGGATTGGCACTTGCATTCATTCTTGGAACAGGATTGCACTTTGGTGCTAAAATATTTACAAAAGATGCTGATGTGCTCCACCTCATTCAAATTGGGATCCCGGTAATTATTGGTTTTCAAATTGGGAAGGATACTGGTAACCTATCTTGATTACCAACCCCAGGGAGACTCACTTTCATGTTCATTCTTTTACCAGTTTGTGGCTGTCACTCAACCCTTGAATTCTTTAGCATTTGTATTTGATGGTGTCAACTTTGGAGCTTCTGATTTTGCATATTCAGCCTTCTCCATGGTGTGTTTTTCTTAATGTTTTAATGTTGATATTATGATTATGATAAATAACATTCAATGGCTTTACTTAATTGTGGTAACTCTCAGGTTGTGGTGGCAATTCTAAGCATTATTTGTCTCCTTATTTTATCATCCGCGGGTGGTTTCATTGGTATTTGGGTTGCTTTGACCATATATATGGGTCTTAGAGCATTTGCTGGCTTCTTGAGGTAATGGTAATTTCAAGGGTTTTTATTTCTAATGTTTTCCTTCTATTTGACTGATGAATGAAATATGTTGATGCAGGATTGGAACAGGATCAGGACCTTGGGAGTTCCTAAGGAGCTCATAATAACTGCACACAAGCCTATAGGTTGCAGTGGTAGTTGCTAATTAGGTTTAAGTGAGAGGCTTTCATTGGCTTTTTTAATCGCATGCAAATTCTTCTGAAAGAATAGGCACTGGTTGAAAAATCTATCTCTGCTTCATAATATGTACAGAGAAAGTCTCTGTACTCATAGTCTCGTATGTATATGAAATGAAATATAGAATCAAGCTTTTGTTTGCAACAAATACAACGTAAAAATGTAAGATTGCAGGGAACGATCACTGGTTCCTTTTCATTGCAGGGAACAACCTCAAAAGCTAATCATCAATTCCTCTCTTAACAAAATTGACCTCAGAATAGTCATGAACAAAAATAAAGACCTTACACAGTATTAAATTAACGCTTCCTTGGAAGCAACTATTACTATGGTAGATGTAGCTAACTGGAAACATAACCCTACTCTTGCATTACATCGGATGCTTCCCAGAACCAAGCAGCTGACCAATTAGATTAGTCACCTAACAAACACAAGAAAACTGCTAAGACAATAAGACAATCACTACACTCAACATTTGCAGTCTCCCATGATTTCAAAAGCAAAAGCCATATTGAAATCAGAGCTTCCATGATCCATCTATACTTAATTTGCCTTGCCTTGTGCAAAATTATCATGAATATTAAAGTCCAAACAGAAATTTTAAATGAGGAGCACACATCTAACCAAGTACTAAAACCCCATTAAGATTTCTGAGAAACTAAAGCATAATATTGAATTTGATGAGAAAAGAATAACCAATAATAGAGAACTCAAAATGTGGCAGTGATACATATAAAAGTAAAATTCGTAAAAATCTTACCTGCCAGTATTTTGAAACACAGCGATCAGTGCAACTATTTTCACCCATATTTAGCTCAGATTCCTTGTACCTGGAAAAATAATGTGACAAACATATTATCGTCTCTATGAGAAACTAATCTCCATTTGAAACTCATCAAGCATGCTCAAGCAGTTCACACAATCAGAAAGAGTTTTCCTACCTATTGTCAACGCATTTATTGAAACAGCTGTGGGTGATCCTGAAGATTAAAAACAACAAAAGATTAGGCAATTGAGATATGCCACCAAGAAATCTACTCGAAAAAAAAAATGCAGTCCGATTCTACGGTATACTTGCGAACAAAGGCAAACTAGAGAAGGAACCTACTTGTTGAATAGTTCGACCCTATATTCCATCTCCTTTTCAGCTATTCCAAATATCTGCTCCATTACCACGTGAATTATTGAAACACATACAAACACATGAAACTAAATGATAAAAGAACAGCAAAAAGATAAAATTTAAATATGAAATCATATTGGTGTTTCAAATTAACAACATCAAGATCAGTTTTCGAAAAATTCAAGGAAGAGAAAAGCACCTACCTGTTCTTTATCTAAACCAGCCGGTGACAAGTTGGCATCCATTTTACCCTAAAAAAATCAGATGATAAATTGAGACAATGGAAATTCAGGAGTACAAGAAAACATAAATTTTTCTGAATATTTTGAACTAAAAGGGATGAACCACCTAACTCACAAGTGCTACTATTACATAAGATGAAAGACATCACCATGTAGATTTTCAATATTTCTATTTGCAAGTTTGCAACAATAATTTACAAATAAAATGTCAATTATTCCTAGTTTAGTTTTTAAAGCAAAATAAAAAGGATGTAAAAGAGAAACGTACAATATGAATTCACAAAACAGTGCCGTTGAATTGTTGGATCGTTGAGAGAAAGTGCGAAGCAACACAAAGACTCAAATGGCGGTACTAGCTATCGAAGGAGACCGGGTTTCAGGAGAGAAAATTCCTAAAGGAGGCAATAGTGTAAACTATACCTTAATTTTTATAGGCTTAAATATACATTTGGTCCCTATTTTTGTCAAAATTATTCAATTTGATCCATATTTTCGTTGTTTGTTCAATTTGGTCCTCATTTTTGTAAAATCGCATTCAATCGATTCCTTTTGGCAAACGGTGTTAAAATTGTTAACGGAAAGTGACACGGTGAAACTGTTTGGGTTACGTGTCAAATTTTCGGCAGGCAGTGACGTTGGCACAGTGAAATTTTACGGCCGTTGTAGGTTTAAAAGTTAGTGAAATTGATTTGGGGAAGAAATTAAGGTTTGAGAGGTTTCAAGCAAAATTGTGCCCAGCAAGAAACTTGTGCACAATCCAGTTGGTGATTCGGAATTCGTGTTTGAGAGGTATGTCTCGTCACCATTCGTCTTCCTCCTCTTGCTGTAATAGTTGGGGGCAACCAAGTTGCGGTGGGTCTCATATTCGTGGTTCCAAGCGCAATCTCGAAGCTTCAATCGCAAATCACTCTCCAAGCGCAAATTCCCCTCTTCGCGAACCCTAATTGATGAACAAGAAACTCCACCACCCAATAACCCTAATTTCCCCCTTTCTCACCAACCCTAATTTTTCCCTATCTCTCAACCTCCCGAATGCCCAATTTCAATTTTTCACTCAACGAACTCTCTAACTCTCGAATGCCCAATTTTCTCTCGAACTCTTGCTGTAGTAAACCCTCAATTCAAACTTTTTAATTTTTTTCACTTTACCATGTTTTATCTTTTTACGTAATTCAAATTTTTTTCTTCAATTTCTTTTTAATTGTGCCAACGTGTACCATCATATATTCCAAACACCTAACCCAAACCATTATACTGTGTCACTGTGCCTATAACAATTTTAACACCGTTTGTCAAAATGACTCGATTGAATACGATTTTACACAAATGATGACCAAATTGAACAAACAACGAAAATAGGAACCAAATTGAATAATTTTGACAAAAATAGGGACCAAATGTATATTTAAGCCATGTTTATATTGTGAAACTTTCCATTTTAGTTTTCATAATCTTTTATTTAACTAACAAAACTCACAAAATGTTACTTACTAAATTTTGATAAAGATATGAATTTTATAAAACATCACTCTTAAACGAAAATTCAAAAGTAAATTTGAAAAAATTGTATAAAATGATGAAATTATTTAAAATAGAATAAGATATCATTAAAAAAAGTACTTAAATTGAAAACGCTCCAGGCCAACTTCTTTATCTGTGAATGTAATTATGTAAAAACTATTGAAGTCGAAAAGAAAATTTGAAAGAGCTGCATCTTATTTCTAACTTATAAAAGGCTTTCACAAACTTTCTATACAGTTTTGGGTCACCAAAACAAAAAGCATGAGACTTCAAAGAGACCGAACCGTAATCGAATTCCATTTTCAAAAAAGTACTGAACATAATAAATCAGTGTGTTTGAACCCAAGAACATTCCACGTTTATGAGAATCCTAAACATTAAAATCACATAAAAAAAATATAAGACTTACCCCTTGTATCCTCAGAAAACCACAGATTAAATATTGAACCTAGCCCTAATTGTTTACTGTACAAAGGGACTATAGTTGTTATTGAGGACTTTATAAAAGATAGGATATTTTTGATTTAAGACTGATCAAATTGGGATTAAACGAATTTATAAATAATTGATGGAAACACATGCGTCCATGTATCCATTTTTTTATTACGATAATAAAAAAATTATCGCAATTATTAAAAAAAATATAAAATAAACATTTTAATAATTTAATTATGTAATTTTCTATTGTAGACAGTTAATTAAATTTTAAAAAAATAATTACAAAATCTAAGGAGTAAAACAATGAAATGATTTATAATAAGTAAATGTATAAAAAAAAACAGTTATAATACAATTACATAAACCATCTTTATTAATAAGTATAAATTGGCCACACATATAAAAAATGTTAGTCGGTATTAATAAGTATATATGATATAAATGACATCGTATAAAAAAAATATTAGTCAGTAAATGTTTTGTGTCGGATTCCCGAGACCATTAGTTAAGCCTTTTCATATACATGGGGTAATTAAGCATGAATCCCTTAAAAATAGTATATAACGTAGATAGTGATATCTTAGTAGACAATAGACAACAACATATGAAATTCCCACTTATAAAGCAGGACCCCATGTGACAACAGATTTGAAATCTATAAATAGATAGTAAATCCAAAGAAAAGAAAAAAAGAAACCCAACTTTCTAGTTAAAGTTCTACAATTAAAACAGGTCCACTTTTAGGTTCACTGTGAAACTATTACTACATCGTTAAAAAGTTGCAACGAGAAAGCTAATCATTCATATAATGAGCAAGCAACATTCGAAGTGAGATTGAGTAGCACAAATAACAATCCCACCCACAATTTTTCTTTATGAACATAAATCCCCCCATTCAAAACAACTTCGGTGTCCAGTTTTCAAATCCCATCGTTCTTTTTTATATATACAACTAACTAGAATTTAAAATTAACTATGAGCTGAGATGAAATGAAAAAAAAAGCATAGGATCTTTTACCGGTGGAGTCATTCTGAGGAAATGGGGTTTTGTAGCACAGAATATTGCTTGAAATGGCATAATATTGGGTGTGGTCGTTTACCCATTAATGATACGCCTCCAGATACATAATTTATTTGGCGGGTTGGCCAAGTAATAGAGATAATGAATATGCATAAACTACCAGAAGCTAAAATACAATTTACTCTACTATTCACACTTCAATTGATTCATGTTTCAAAAGGAAGATTTATGATCTTGTCATGAACTTGACTTTCTACCGATATGTAGCAGATATGAGTAACACACTAATATCTTCGCTGGTTACCCACATTGTACATGAAGAAATCAGACACGACTTCGTGTTAATTTAATTTTAGACTCTACCAACTGGAGAGTGGGGAGGATAAGCAACGTAAGTAGCAGGAACGTCCTCCAATTTGCCAAAAGCCTTTAGTTCATCTGTTTGCACCAACCCAGTTTCCCTCGGATTTTTTCCTTCGATGTAGTTTCTTGATCCAGAAAGTTCATATGAGATCAAGCCATCCACTAATGCTATGCAGATAGAGAATGCTTGCAAAAGTGAGAATGAAGAATCAAAAGTTACAGAATATACTCCAGCCTTGAAGGGAGAAAAACTGAAAGCAGGCTGGTTTTCTTGGTCCTGGTCATTCCCCTGTAGTTAACATAGATGGTTATTACAAAAATTCACTTCTGATCATATCTACAGGCGGTTATAACTTACAATATTAATAAACAAAAAGATTAGAAAAATAGCAAACTTAAATTAATCAACACAGTACCTGGAGGAAAAGCTCAAAGGGGTGTGGGAAACAAGCTTTCGAAATCCTTGGTTCTCTATAAGTTTCACTTTCATTTGCCAGAATCTTAAGTTTACAAGCCATATCCCAACCACCACAGTCACACGATCCACCTGTTCTCCAGCGCTCAATCAGTGATGAAGGTCCACCATTACTTGGAAGACTATGAACCCCAGTTGGGAGCACAACTGTAACATGTAGATCCTGAGTGTCATTCTGGCGACTACTCTGATGTGCATAATTGATAAAATCGATAGCCTTGGGTGATTTGACAACAATGGCAGCAAGCTCGTCATTTGGTTCGTAGTCAGTGACCTGTGCATCTCCCTGCTTTAGCTTTACAGAAAACAAAACAAACTCCTTATTGGAATTGGAGTCCACGCAATTCTGTCTTGGTGATGCGTAATGCTGTGAACCAGAAACCTTCATCTGGGCAACAGCATGGTGAATATAATCAGGACCTTTAGTTTTGCTAGCTTGATTCATCCAACTTCCGCTCTTCTTTTTACCCTCTCTAAAGGTAAAAAAGGTATAGATACGGTCACATTCGTCTTCCTCTGAGACAGCCAAGTTCTTCACAGTGGCAGCAAGGATGTTGCTATTATTATCAACAGCAAATGTGAAAAGGGGCTGACCATTCTTCACGGCAATTCTTAGAAGAGCTTGAAATGTTGATGGCCCATTCTTTTTGTTCTTTGATAAATTAACTGTACTAATCGTGGTACACCCAACCCTCTGGCCCCTGACCACTTCTTTTTTCTCCGTAGAAATTTCCCCATCACCTGGCCTACAATTCTTATTTGTTAACACCGAATCTTTATCAGTAAACTCCATTGAGCGATGACCTGTCTTTGGTTTTAGCAGTGGATCCAGTAATCGCCTTAAAGGGCTACTAGACCTGCTTTTGGAAGCAACGCCAGGTTTATCATTGCCTGAATTTTTTGAGCTGGCATAACCTCTCGCATTTTCCGAACTAGATTTAAGTGCTGCTACAGAACCCTGATGTGGCACGTGCGCAACCTCTTTACAGCCAGGACCTTTACCAGTAAAGCCAATGCTGAAGCTAAATCGCCGAAAAGGTGAAGAACTTCTTGATTTCTCTGCAGTTACTTTCTGATCTATTCCCTTGAGAGGCCCATTTGAAGATGAAGATGCACCAGTGTTGTGTTTCTTTTCCTCAGCCTTTTTAGATCTGGATGGACTTATTCCGGTTCTGACCAGTTCGGGTACTGCTAAAGTAGAAGCAGGAATTTTATTATCTTCTGGTTCTACGGAACTGGAAAGTGACCACTTCGGCTGAGAATGGCCTCCACTAATTTTGTCTGGCTGAGGACACGTGGAAGAAATATTGGAATTTGGATATCTAGAAGGAAGTTCCTTAGGTTTTTCTGAATATCTTGTTTTAGCTGGACTCGCTAGTTTTTGACTCAATGAGCTTTGAATATCAGGAACTTTCCGATGCTTATTCTTGGGGTTGTCTCTTGGTAAAATGAGAACAATCGATTTGCTTTTCCCATGCATAACGTGTTCAGAAGCATCGGTATTTGGTTGTCTGAAATTCTCCACTTTCTTCTCTGGATCATCATCTTCAGCGCTCATTTCAAGCTTAGTACGTGATGCTGCCTCACACATTCCAGCATTTGGAAAGATATCACTTTCCTTAATAATGAGTGGATTTTGTTGTCTCCTCTCACATCCTTTGGGCATATTAGCAGAATGGTTCTGGGAAAGATGGTCGCCAACTCGAGCATACTCGCTGTGTGTATCAACATTAATGCTGCCACCTTTAAGATTCTGACAAGTTCCAAAACTTCCTCCAGAATTTTTGTCAGATACAGAGTACTCTTTCATTGGAGTTGTCCTGAAGTGAGATTGCAGTGACGGACGAGATATTCTTTGATGAGAAGGAGAACAACTAAGACCTTTGCTAGAATTACCAGATAATCCCTCTGTCGAAACAGATGATGATCTATTACTTGTAGATGTCGAGCTTCGGCTACTTAAGGGAAACTGTTTATGGCTGTACTGCCATTGTTTTAGACTAGCCCAATCAAGCACCCCAACATTCAAAACTTTTTCAGGAATTTTTTCTCCTTTCTCAAGATAACCTGGTAAATTTGACATGTACCTAACCAGCTCATCTTCCTCACTTCCCATTTTGTAAGCTGATTGTTTTTGCTGATTTCTGTATGGTTTTAAAGAGTGAGCGTCTTCCTCAGTTTTGGTAATTTCATGATGAAAATCAGCATATGACAATGTTTTCTCCTGTTTCAACTTGTCATTAATTTTTCTATTCATGCTGATGGATGCTTTCCACAATTTCACTCTGACCTGGCATCAGATGAATAAACTGTCTGGGCTGTGGCTTGAAAACTACTTACCAACTTCTTGTTGTCCACAGAGTGCAGTTTGAAAAATACTAGTGTTCTTTTCTGCAGCTGCACAACTGAATTATAATCACAAATCAAACTTACAGAAACAGAAATTTCATGATAAATGAAAAATCGCTATCGAGAACAAACAAATATATAATAACCAAGTGTAGCTTTTACGACCACATTATTTTTATTTCCACCTTTTAGTAACCATGACAACCAAATGCAAAAATCACAATAGCATGAGTTGTCATATATAAAATACCACCTATCCAACTGCATTGAAGACAAAACTATCAAAAACAAAACCTGCCAATTATAAACCCAATCATGTTAACTCACATGGAAGAGCCAGTACAATTGTAAACAACCTATTAGATTGATAATCGTTCCTTGAAAAAAGGTATGATTAGCCTTTAAGAATAAGGGTCTCCTACAATTTCTCCCCTCCTTTTACAGATCACCTTGTTTAGTTCAGATAGAAAGTAAGGATAAAAAGTTGCAAGGGAGAATTCAAGCTTTCAACCCTTCTTAATCAATTTGATAGCTATACAATTGAATGTGATGATTAAAGTCCACATAGTTCAACTGCCGAAGATAAAAAAACCAGGGAAGTTGTACTATTACAGCTTGAATAATATATGAGAACTAAAGAAAACAATGTGTTGGTTAAAGAATTAATGCGCAAAACTTAAAAGTGAGATATAAAATCAAACAAGAGGGGCAAAACAGAAATCAAAAAGAGCCGAAGCTAGAAAACAAAATTAAGTGGTCCATGCAAACCCATCCTCAAAATCCAAAAGATAAGGCATCATACAACAAACGACGAGCAGTATCACAGTCTATACCCCAAATTAAACGGTACTGTCCAACATTTCATTATTGCCGTTCGAATTTCAAACACCGAGGTCTCGTTTGGAATTTGGTAAATCGGTCACCACCACAAAAAGGAAACAAAAACATAAAGGTAATGCAACACCTTTATTTGAATAAAACACTTTTTTACTTCTCTTTCCACGCAGCATTATCGCCGGGACAGCACGATTGCTGAAAAATACTAAAAGTGACGAACTCAAAACCCTCGGTTATGTTACGCACGTGCATTCACGAGATTAGAATAAACACCAGTTATTAATTAAACAAAAAATAAAACTAGTAAAACTCTAATCGAAAACATACCAGAGAAGCGAGAGTGAAGAAGAATCGGGAAATGCAGAGAAACAGGAGAATCGTATAGCTTGGAGAAGAAGCAAGGAGTGTCGGTGCTGCCGAAACGACGTCGCAGGCGCAGCGGAGAGTGGAAACGCAAGGCGAGTAACCCAAAACGCGAGAAAAAACACGTCGTTCTCGAACAACGCAATTGCAAACTCCAATGCGGGGAAGGAAAGAGGAAGAGAGAAGGAGCGTTTGGTTGGGTTCTCACTTTCTGGCTTGTGTGTATCTGTGTGCGCAGTGATAGAGAGTCAAAGAGGGGTGAGTGAGTAGATAGTGAAGCAGGGTGGGGGCCACATGATTTTTCATCAGACGGCTGAAACGGAAGTGGGTGATCCAACGGTGATGGTGGGTTGCATACAATAGATGCAGGGCATATTCCGGGCCCCACGAGTGATTCTTGTGGAAAGTGAAGTATGAGTTGGTGGGCTTTGAGGGACCCAGTTTGAATTGGGCTTGGACTGGGCTTTGTGGAGAATGCAAATGAACCGAAATTAGGAATTGTCGTGTTGTGCCGTGTTTGGTAAGATCAATCAATCATGTTGCAGGAGCCGAAACAATGGTTATTGGGGTCGCTTTTATCCTTTTCTTTGTCGTTTCAGCTCCAATGCCAAAGGTGGATTCCACTTTCTGCGGTAACCCACTTCAACACCGTTCTTAAAGGATTTTAATCTTTCCGTATTCACTTTTTCTTTTCGGTACCTTTTAAGGTTGAAGAATTTAAAATAGTTTTTTTTTTAAGAAAATTATTTGTTCATAAATTATTTTTTATAAATTTGACAAAATTTCTATAAATAAAATTAAATAAATAGATTAATTTTATTCAGACTCGTATTAAATATTACTGCAATATATTGTTACAATTATGAATAACCTGGGTTTTGAGTATTTTCTACACTCTTGATTTTACAATTATGTATTTGTTATGTTTTTCTTTCATATGTATTCATTCATCAACTGTGTTATTGGAGTTGTTATGTTTTAAGCACTCTTGGCAGCAAGTGGGTATGCACTGATGTGGGTTATTTATTATGAAATTTATTTGATACAATTTTTTAAGTTGTTAGAGTTGGAAGGGTAAATTACTGAGATTTAATATTGATAAGAAATTTACTTACTGCTTTTAATGTTTTAGTGTATCTTATGAACAAAATTATTATGAATAAGAAATATTTAATTTATTATTTATATATTTATGGGTTAAATATATTTTTGGTTCTTTAATTTTCACTGAATTTTGGAACTAGTCAATTTTGAAATTTTAAACAAATTTAGTCCTTCATCTATCGAAATGCGTGCGTGGATTTAATTTTTTTAATTAAATCTTGTTAGGTTTATTTGATGTTTTCTACGCATTTGAGGATTATGTTTGAGTTGTTTATACGGTTTGATACATTTTTGTTTTAATGTTAAGTCAAATATTATTATAAAACATACTTGAATTATCAAATAAATTTAACAAAATTTGATTAAAATGACTAAATCTACATATTTCAAAAAATGAAGAACTAAATTAGTCTAAAATTTTAAAATTGACTAATTTCAAAATTTACTGAGGAGCTAAAAATATATTTATCCCTATATCTAATATATAGAAACTAACTACCAAAATCATTAGTGTGGCATCACTTTCTAATATTTATCTAAGACTTAAATCAGCTTGATATCATAGGAGATTTAGGTTAAGTGTCATATGATTATGTATTGTATTTTTCTGCAACATTAACCCTAAAACCAAGTGTTCATCGTAACGTTTACTTAAAGAAAACTCCTGATACAACAAGGGATATTTTCACCAGTTCAAACAAATATTAAAATTTAAGATTAATGACAATACTAAACAGACTTTTTATTACATTTTTGAGTAATTTATAATTTAATACTAATATGAAAATAAAATAAATAACTTATTCATACATAATTCAATCATTAAATCTTTTAATATAATCAAATAAAATTATTTTATACTTTGTGAGAAAATTTAAATTTCAAAATTTGACAAACATTATTTTAAAAGTTTAATAATAAAATCAATTCATATATTATAAAAAAATCACTCTTAGTTTTATGTTTTATTATATAAACTTAATGTTACACTTAACCGATTTTCTAGAAACAAAAATTGATATAAAATTCAAATAGCACTTTACATTATATAATACTAGTAAATATATATATATATATATATATATATATATATATATATATATATATATATATATATATATATATATATATATAAAAAATATATTAATCTTTATTTTTAAAAGTTTAAATATTAAATGCAGTTGTTTAAAGAAACATTAATAAAGATATTGGTTGGAGTTCTCTAAAACTGAAGATTTAATAACGAATATTTAAATTAATAAATAAATACACTCATTTTATTAATTCATTTCACATTTATATATATATAGTAGATGAATCAAATAAAATAAAAAAATATATCTTATATTCTCATATTTTTACGATCTCTAAAAATTTTAAACATCCATAATATTTTATATTGTAATATAATTAACTATTAAAATTTTATAAATTCATATTTTAATTAAGTCCACATCAAACTCTCAAAACTCTCAAATTAAAATGTAGATTTAAGCGAATATTTACTACCGTAATATTATAATTTTTAAGACAAAGTGTCATTCACACACAAAAAAAATGGTTATAAGTTTAATTTCCTTTGTCATGCTTCATTATACTATGCGCTTAATATATTAATTTTATAAACGTGTTTTCAAATTAAACCTTATCTATAATTTTTTGTTTTAAAATAAAAGTTTGACCAATTCCACTCGTGGTTGTGAAGTGGCAAGAAATATAATAAAGACTTCATTATTAATCACCTTAAATCAAAACACCACAATTAAAAATCAGACCTAATGATGCTGTCTGCGATCCCTTGCACAAATAAACCAATTACTTTTCCAACAAATAATCAGATCATGATCATGATTAGTAGGCCATAATTAAGTTTTTTTTAAAATGAAAACCAAAACTTAGTTTTAAATATTGCATTGCACATGAATGACAACATCATAAAGATAAAACTATTCCTAGGTCAGGAATCAGATCATAAATGTATGAATTCTTAACTCTGGTCAAATTCGAAACAGAAAAAAATAGGGTACTTAGTTGTTAGTCCAGGACATAGGAAAAGTCATAATCTTAGAACAAAAGACGAGACATACGATGTTTTATTTTAGTTTATTTTTATATAAATATGAATGTAATTATTAGGTAGGGAATTTAAATTTAATCTATTCTTACAAAGATAAGTTATAAGATGTTTTTTTTATGGATTAAATATGTTTTTGATTGCTTAATTTTTAGTGAATTTTGGAATTAGTCTATTTTGAAATTTTAGACCAATTTAGTCTTTTATACGTGAATTTAGTCTATTTAATCAGATTTTGTTAGGTTTACTTAATGTTTTGTACGTATTTCATGATTGTATTTGAGTTGTTTATACTGTGGACACATTTTTTCTTTAATATTAAGTCAAATACTATTATAAAACGCGCTTGAAATATCAAATAAACTTAACAAAATTTGATTAAAAGGACTAAATCCACATATTTTGAAAGATGAATGACTAAATTGGTCCAAAGTTTCGAAATAGACTAATTCTAAAATTCATTGAAAGTTAAGGGACCAAAAATATATTTAACCATTTTTTTTATTATAGGTGAGAGCCTATATATTTATGGTAGTTCATGATTATATAATAACAAGTGATACTATAAATCTAATAAATTTACTTAAAATAAATTCAAATTTCATATTAAAAGATAGGTTTAAGTTTAATTTATTTCATGAATATAATAATTAATTTATTTAATATACTTTATTTTGATATTATAACATTGAGATGAAATATTTCAATCTAAAAAATTCCTAATACTCTGTGAAATTATGAACCAATTATTCCTAAAGCAAAACAATAAACATTGTTTAGAAAAACAAATGGGAAGCATCATTGAGACATGTGCGTATTGAAAAAAAATCAATTGACACGAACGCAATGAAAATTGCAATGTCTTCATTTCAATTATTATCGGCGTATCGTGGAAATGATTTATGGTGGAATTTCTATTGAACACATAGCGCATGATTATTATGCAGCGACTATTAGTGGATTATTTTTTTTCAAATTTCCCATTATTGATAGCTAAGTGACAAAAATATTTAAACAAATATGTGTTCATATATTTAGGCCATTAAGACAGTTAAATCTTATTAGTTATAATATTGTTGAAGATGTTATAATGTACATATAAAAAAATTATTGTAATTAAGGGTTTCTTGATGTTATTTATTGTTCATAAAAATAGTTGTGAAGGGAAGGTAACTGATGCACTTCACTGTCATTAGCTTTTAGGAAAGTAATAATGGTCTTACTTGGCATCATCTTGGGGTTCACTTAGAGATTATGCATTATTTTTCAATTATAACATATTTCATTTAACTGCAAATGCATGGAGTTAGTGTTGAAGTTAGGTAAGAAGTGTTTACTTATTTTGTAGTCTTTACCATTGTCATTCTTCTGTAATTGTAGGGGTGAAGAAAAAACAAAACTACATCAAGATATATTTACTATATTCATGTTGACAATACTTTTTCATGATGCTTTTTCCATATCTTTGTTTCTTAGATTACCAGTTTTTAATTTACATTTTTTTTTTATTTCAATCACTCTTGTTCATTATGACATTCATTTTTTTTTTCTGGTGCTTTGAGTTCTTATTGTTATTGTTGCAAAAAGACTTAAATAACCTTTAAATGTGATCTGACAAATATTGAGTGACTTGCCATGTTTCAGTGGCCAATAAAACCTTAAAGGACAAAATACAAAAAGTATAGATGTTACAAACTTTTGTGTTCGGATAAAGAGTGGAAATAAGAAAGTCAAAAAGAAAAAAAATTGAAAAAGTTTTTGATTATTTGGATGAAAGAAAAGATAATAGAAAGTGAGAGAAAAAGAAAAAAAAATTATAAAATGACTAAACTATTTTAATGTCACAAATTTATTTTAATTAAATATTAAGTTGTAATTTATTTTATTACTATTTTGTTATATATAATTATATTACGCTATTATTATTGTATATGTTTTGTTTTATCAAAATGATAATTTGACAAAGTTGTTATTTACAAATTTTGATAAACTCTTTTTTTCAAGTTGTACTATACTTTTGTTTTTTTAATGAGTCGTTACCACGTAGATATTGTCAAAACTTTGTCAAAATAACTTTCTTAACCAATAATTTTCCTATTCTAAAATGTGTTCTTGTTGGTACCATTTTAATTCACTACTCAATAAGATTATCTCTATTTCTATGATGACATACGGAATCACTTAAGCAATTTTGCAAATGTTTTTTCTTATCAAATGACCGTAGAACTAAAATGGTTGGCATATTGTATTTTTTAGGATTACTTTTAATTTTCTGATGGTACGATCATATATACATTTACAGATATCATTTATGCATGCTTATTTCTGTTTGTTTGGAAGAGGAGTGAAATAAATAAAGAAATGAAATAGATTAGCAGAAATCGAAAAAAAAAATTGTGTTATTTAGATGTTAGAAATAGGAAGTGAAGAAACTTTTCTATACTTATTTCGATGAATGAAAAAAAATAAACAAAATAAATTGTATACAAAAATATACGTTAAAAATTATTTTTTTAATAGAATAGATGTAATTCAATTAGGATTAAGAAGACATTCCTCTGATCTCGTCATGTTAAGAAAAAGTGTATTAACAAATTCAAGGAAAAAAAGCTAGTAAGGCATTGTGTAACAACCCCTTTCCTGATATTCACTCTGGGCCCAACCTTCTCAATTCTCTTTGGGCTTTCTTACTCTACCCATTTTCTATTGGATTTCAATTTCCATTCCCACATTTTACTGTTCTCACTCCTCTGTGCTTCTTTTTCCCCCTTTTATTCTAATAATCTAATATTAGCTAATCATGCAAAACATATTTTAAACATGTTTGGATACTTTCACAACATACAGCGTCGGCCAAAACACGACGCATCATCATTGATGCATGTACAATGTGCATTGTATTGAAAAGGAAAAAAAAATCAATAGACACAATGAAACTGCAATTGCAATTCCATGATCAATGAGAAAGAGAAATAATGTGTCTAAGTATTTTTTACATAGTTACTGAGTCTTTCGTCTTTTTGTTGGTGAGTTAACTACTTGTCCATCCTCAGGTTCATTAGCGGCACTGTTTGACGAAGACGAAGAAACTTGATCAACAGAAGGTTCACTCTTCTCTTTATCGCTATCATTAACCGCGTCAATCTCAACATCGGTGTCATTGTGGGCAGAATTCACACCACTGGGTCCCTCACCACGAATTCCACCACCAGAATACTGATCAGTGTTTCCATCTTCACTTTCCTTCTCTTCATTCTTTGCAACGGGTGAGGTGGCAGAAAGGTCACCAACAGATTTCACATCTGCATTTTCATAATCACTTGTAAAACAACAAAACGTGCATGCAAACAAACACTTCCTCTGCATAATTTTTCTGTCATAAGTGAAGGAAAACGTTTCACAATGGGAAATGAAACTTTCGAAACTAAACGGAAAGAAGGCAAGAATTAAAAGAATTTTATCAAACACTTCAAGAACATAATAAGTTAATCCCAAAAAGAAGGTTCAGTAAGCAATTTCAAAGACCTTTAACCTTAATCACGATACATACCAGGATCAGTATACTCGAGTTCATCAGTTTCAGTCTGTGGAAAAACAATGTAAATATCAATAAAGATTGGCGTGTGGAGAAGTTCAAGAAATAAACTACTGCTATCTTTTCCATACCATCAATCAAGAAATGAAAAATTGGAAAAACCTTGCATGCAAGATATTTTGACTTCTTTTAATAATCAAGAACGCGAAGATTGGAGATAAGAGGATTGAATTTTGTTGATGGTGGACATGATGAATTTGACCTAACTGAAATTGAAGAGAAGTGAAGAACTTACCGTCGATGGTGACTTGGAAGGCTCCCTCAGGTTACGTTGTTCTTCACTCATCTTTTCTGCTATGGAGATGCTAAGAGTTGAGAATTGGTAAAACTCCTTATTTATAGCAACAATTTGAGATTTCAAATTATAACTAGTCTTATGCCGTGCGTACGCACGGTACTTATATATATATATATAT